>Ga0315315_10001409_pt1 | contig 21958 bp, 13 predicted proteins | sample M140m3416metaG_FD_203699 | JGI IMG/M metagenome (GOLD analysis project Ga0315315, IMG submission 203699) | Ammonia-oxidizing marine archaeal communities from Monterey Bay, California, United States - M1 40m 3416 | ecosystem: Environmental > Aquatic > Marine > Intertidal zone | place: USA...
ACGTCCAGTACCACACTGCGGATGGCAAGCCGATGATGGAAAAGTTTTCATCACGGCGCGTTGTCAAAATGATCAATGCTGGAATACTGACTCCGAAATCGCGAGCCAAAGCATCACCAGATGGTTCGTACCTGCCACTCGTTCAATTTCCCGAATTCGCCGACGCCATCGACCGCCAGTTGGCACGTCGAGCTGCAACCGGCAGAAATGAGGATATGCAGAGCCTCTACAGACAGGTTGAACACGACGAAAAGTCGCGACTGCGTTGGCGTTGGATACGGAACAAATTTCGAGGAATCGTGAACAGCATCGGCCTGATCGTGTGGATTATCACGATCCTGGTTTTTGCAGCCGTACTGATTTTTGCTGGTAACATACTCTTTCAGCTTGCAGGCAGCGGATACGAAAACTTGATTCAGGAAGGCGCAACGGATCAGACCGACGCCCTGCGTAACCTCGATGGTGACACACCGGATTATGGACCCACTGGCAAAGCCGAATAGCCGGAACGAAACAATATGTCAGACGTTGACGTCTTCCAGCAGAGAGATGCTCACAATCTGATCTGTTGGAATGACAACCTTCCGACGATTGATACGAATCCCATCAGTTCGCGAATCGAGCACATACAGCTCGCGTGTTGTTTTGGAATCTCTAAGATCATGTACGTCGGCCTGAATCAGCCTTAGCCAGCCCGGCTTCACAATATCAAGACGCCCCAAAAAGACGTACTGAGATTCCACATCGATCACCACGTCCTGGCCAATAAACTGTTCCACGTTCCTGCTCTCACAAGGTTGATTCAGGTTTCCACTGAAATACTGGTTCTCAGCAATTTCTGATCGTCGTAACAGAAGGTATGCTCGACCCGCCATTCGCCCACATTCCAATCACACCTCATTATCACACTCACTCCTATGTCGTTGCCAGTCCGAAATGCCATTCGTCAAATTACCGGATATGCCCCAGGTGAACAGCCTCAGGACTCCGGATGGGTCAAACTGAATACTAACGAGAATCCATATTCGCCATCGCCTCACGTTGTTGACGCCATCAGGAAGGCGGCGAGTAGCCAGCTGAATGTCTATCCGGATGGCATGGCGACACCATTTCGTCGTGCGGCTGCTGAATTGTTCAATGTGGACCCCGACTGGATTCTTCCAGCGAATGGCAGCGACGAAAATCTCACAATTATTGTTCGTACGGCCTGCGATCCAGGCCAGCTGATTGCCTACCCCTACCCAAGTTACATCCTGTATGAAACACTGGCTCATATTCAGGACTGTCAGGTCAAACGACTCGCGTTGAATGATTCGTTCGCCTGGTCACTGGATGATGCCGCTCAATTGCGAAAACGCGCCCGTGTATTCTTTGTCCCCAATCCTAATTCTCCCACCGGTAATGTCTGGCCCGCAGATCTGCTGCTGGACCTTCTGCCCGACGACGGGCTATTGGTCCTTGATGAAGCGTATGCTGATTTCATGAATACGCCACACAGAGGCGAATTGTTGCATGACAAGCGATTCGATCAACGCTTGGTGATCACCCGAACACTCAGCAAGTCTTACAGTCTCGCTGGTATTCGATTCGGCTTTTCAATTGCTCATCCAGACCTGACGGCTCAAATGCTCAAAGCCAAAGACAGCTACAATTGCGATGCAGTATCTATTGCAGCTGCCACTGCAGCAATTCAGGATCAAGACTGGATGCTGTCTAATCGAGCAAAGATACTGGCGACTCGAAATCGACTGGCTGGTCAGCTGATACCACTGGGTTTCACTGCCTACGACAGCGAAGCTAATTTCATCTGGACGCAACATGAATCGGGTCAGCATCAGAGGATCTACGAAGAGTTGAAGATGCGTCGTGTGCTGGTACGTTACATTCAGTTCCCAGAAGCCGGGCATGATGGAGGCGTTCTGGAGGGCCTGCGAATTACCGTTGGTACGGATGCCGAAATTGATCGGCTGCTGGATGCTCTGAAGGAATGCATCAATAATCTTTAAGTCTCATCCCGGCTGCTGCATTACTTCTTCTTACGCTGAAAACAATCGCCTGTTCGCTGGCGGCTTTCCCTGCCCCATTGCAATATGAGCAAGGTTACAAATGGCCACACAGGGCGTAACCGCGATACGTGCCGCGATACGTGCCGCGATCTCAAGTGATTCGGGTGTGGTTGAACACAGCGATAATCGCCAAACAGAATAGACCGAAGCAAGAACTTCAGCTGGAGACAGAAAATGAGTCAGGTGGACTATCTGGTCTTTGATATCGAAACCGTCGGTGATGGCGATTTGATTCAGCGTGTGAAGTATCCCGACTGTGAGCTGTCGCCAGCTGAGGCAATTTCAAAGCTCCAGGCCGAACTGCTGGAGAAAACCGGACGCGACGTCTTACCCCCCTCTTTCACTCTCCCGGTCTCTGTGGCGATTGCCAAGGTGACATCCAGTTTCCAATTGGTGGAACTCACAGTACTGGACGCTCCGGAATTCCGACCGGAAGAAATCACTAGACGATTTTGGCAGGGATGGACTCACTACGAACGCCCGTGCTTCGTCACCTTTAACGGTCGCGGTTATGACTTCCCAGTGATGGAACTTGCCGCCTTTCGATACGGCATCAGTTTGCCGGGCTGGTTCAATGTGGAATCGCGAAGCTACGAACAGGCGCGCAACCGCTACAATACTGCACAGCATGTCGACCTGTGCGACCTGTTTTCGAACTTCGGCGCGATGCGACTGAACGGAGGCCTCAACCTGATGGCCAACCTCATCGACAAACCGGGAAAGTCTGGCGTCGATGGCTCTCAGGTCCAGCAAATGTACTTCGACGGACAACTCGCCGAAATCAATGACTACTGCCGCTGCGACGTACTCGACACATACTTCGTGTTTCTGCGCAGTCGAGTTCTTCTCGGACGTCTAACGTTGGACGAAGAACAGGAGCTGGTACAGCTGACCCGAATGATGATGGAAGAACAGGCAGGCGATCATCCCGCTTATCAACACTATCTGCAACACTGGGATCTGCGCCACAAGCACCGACTGATGCTGGACAAATCAGAAAAAACCGCTGGTGAGATTGATAAAACCACGACTGACAACTGAACTGTCACTTCTGCTTGGCCGGCGAAAAATCCAACTCGATCGCTCGTCGTTCGAAGTTGATGGTAAATCGATTGCCTGCGTCGAACCTGAGTGCATGCCAGGATAGATTCGTCCCCAGATCGTCGTCTTCATACAACACTTCGCCATTGTGCACATCAAGAATGCGGGCTGCATATTTGCTGCTGATTCTCCCGGAAGATCGATGTAGTTTTCGGCTCAACAGAACCAACAGTGGCGCAGAGGGTAATGTCGGAAATCTTTCAACCTCATGGCTCCGCAGATATTCGTCGCTCGCAATTCCTGTCCATGCCAGCGAACCATCACCGGAGTCAATTGCGTAAATCGGCCCATTGACTGGCACCGCATTCATTACGATCCCCGATTCTTCTCTGTTGTGTGGAGCATATGTGAGGACCAGCCAGCGACCGTGTGATCTTCTGAGGTACAGGCGCTCGCAGCCTTTCACCTGAGGCACTGGTTGATCGGCAACAAGTGCGCCATCCTCAATCTGGCGAATCTGCAGATGGCTGCCACCAGACAAAGTTGCAACGAGTCCATCAGACACGTTGGAAAACACACTGTCGAATGGAAGATCCGCCTGCCATGCGACACTTGGACCGGTGTCATTCACTGTTGCCATGTCATACGACTTCAAAGTTGCCTTGGCGGGCCGCAATTCGAACATCAGACACTGAGTTCCTTCGACAACGATTCGCCAGGGAACCACCAGCCCCTCTTCCGGATCGACATGTTTGACCGAGGTGTCGTACAAGGCATTCCCTTCGGTCCACCAGGAAGACAGCAGTCCGGTCTGTAGCATTGAACCATCGCGAAGGTTGCGAACCTGAATCTGACTCGTTGATTCCGAGATCAGACACAACTGACCACTTTGAGCTGTCATACGTGTGTCGTCCGGAAGGCCTTCCTGAGTCCACATCGGCTGGCCGGTCCAGGGGCTGAGGATCATCAACCGTTGCCCTCGAAAAAGAGGAAGTCCTATTTCCGTCAGTGGGCCGACGGGAGAAAACGCATGCGGACGTCGATCGTAAACCGTGGTACCTTCCCAACTGCGATGAGTCCGCTGATGGCTGGTTGCTGCCGGCAGAAGCCGATTCAGGTCCGCACGCCAAAGAACCTGTGGAGCTCCGTTTGTCACATTGGCCGTGTTCAACATCCAGATTTGATCGCCATCCTTCAAGGCGAGCAGCCTGCCACATGCCATTGCATAATCATCGCCACTTCTCTGAGATCGTCTTGAACGGCTCTGAAGCTGCCCATTCTCTGCCGCACTCAGTTTCCAACGCTGATGCCCCAGTTCATCAATCGCCACGATTGTCTTTTGACCATTCATACGCACAAAGTGCCATCCACGAAAGACTCCTGGTGTGCCATAAAGCGGAATTAATGCCTCTGGTGCCATTTCAACAAATTTCTTCGCACTCACAGTAGTGTGTTCATCGCTGGCAGTAACCAGTGGAGTTCGTCGTGACTTCAAAGATGCAGACCGTTGCCGTTGTAACGCATCCGCAATACGCCCTACCGAATCGTTACCCGGTCCACTGGAGATGCTTTCCAGTGTTGGCCATGCTTCCTTCGAAACAACTTCTTGCCTGCCCCACTTTTCATTCAGTCTTAAATATGCCTGTTGCACATCCAGCCAGCCTGCGGTTTCGGATGCCAACAGCTGAACACTCATTGCAGACTGAGACGATGCGAAAAGATGCTCACTCACTAAGTCACTAAACGGCCACAGGCATTCAATTAATCCGGCCATCCAGAAAAAGTGAATTCTTGAATTCAACAGTTGCGGGTTTGCTTCCACAGCCAGCAGTTGTTGCACCGTTGGCCGCAGTAACTGAATTGCCTGCTGGCGAGCCACACTGTCCAGGTGACTGAGTGCCATTTCTATAGTCGCCGCAGTCTGATTCGCGGCAAGCAACCGAACTCGGCCAATCTGTAACAAGCGGCCCGGATGCGATAATGCAGTTTCAATGATTTCCGCTCCCTGCTCAGCGACTTCCTCGGCTGTCAGGTCCTGGACAATTCCCAGGCCTCGGACAATCAGATGATCGAGCCTGTCCTTTTGGATTTCGCGCCGACTGATAATTTCCCAGTGCTTGCTGAAAACAGCTGCATCGTGGAGCGTGAATCCCAGAGAGGGCTGAATGACTCGGACGATCTGAGCCGGACTCAATGCGTTTGCTGCGATCATCTGTCGCAGCAAAGGGATATACTTTCGATTCCGATCATAGTCCAGCCGGACAGATTCCAGCATTTGTTCGGTTAACAACGTTTGGACGTACTGCAGAATTTCTCCCGTTGTCGTTTCCATAAGCTGAACCAAACGCGGAATTACGTTTTCAGGATCTGAGCTGAGCAAAGACTCTTCGATCGCAATTGATAGTGCTTCGCCAGAACTGTTGGCAGCATGCCAACTTGAAACGTCTGCTGACGATTGAGCAATCAGTCGCCCCGGAATACTAAGTAGGTTGCCAAGAGGAACATCGGAAAGGGATTGCCGGAGCAACCGCCGTCCGCTTGCAATGTCGATCGTCACGAGGTGCCCCTGCTGCGTGGGAAGATAGATCAATCGATCTGTGGCCGCAGGTTGAGCCGAGATTTTGAGATCCACGAATTCCTGTTGCCAGATTAAACCACCGTCTGTCAGTCGCAAAGCGATTAGCTGAGTCTCGCCAGCCAACGCTATGGTGGAATCCGTCAATGCAGCAACGTATCGCAGGTCAGCACGAGGACGTGACCACCTTTCCTGACCGGAATAGAGATCCAAACAGATCAATTGGTCCGCATCGCGAGGCATCAACAATACGTTCGAACCGGAAACACGAGCAATTGAATCATGAGGCCTTGAGGCGATGTCTCGGTCTCTGGCTTCAACTTCATTAATAGCATTGCCAAAGAACGGACCACCACCGCCAAACTCCTTTGGACGTACATTCGCTCGATATCGATGTACCCACTCGATGGAAAGATCGTCTGCCGAAAGGGCCAGGACCTGCTCATCACAGCCATGGCAGATAATCAGTCCATCTCCGAAGCTTGGACTGATTCCTGCGTATCGTCGAAGTGGATGAGCCGGCAGTGCAAACAATGGAACAGACAAAAGCTGCCGATTAACAATCTCAAATTCCAGCTCCGCGTCTGCCGCCGAAGAAGATGGGCGTAACCGCAAATCCAAAAGATGAATGCCCTGCGGATCTTCAGCCAGAATCAGTATTCGCCCATGCAACAGTAGTGGGGTCCCCAAAAAACAGGTAGATGTCAGCAGAGCCGTCTGACCGGATTCCCCTGCTACATCCACTCCCCCCGCCTGGCCTCTCAAACGCCCGGTGCTGACCTCGTATACTCGCAGCACATTGTGAAGTCGATCCTGCAGAGCTAAGTTTTCTCCAGGGATTTGCGACGATAATCCCTGCGTTGTCTCTTCTACACAAAACAGAAATTCACCGTCAGAAGCCAATTGGCCCCGAACATGATTTCGAGGAGCGTTGCGGATGGAAATATCTGCCGGGGATCCTGAACCTTGTCCTGTCGAACTCTGCAGCGATGCCTGCAGTTGACGATTGAAGCGATTGGATTCCCACACAAGCTCGCCACTCGAACGACTGACAGCCCGAAGACTGCCCACCCCCTGGAACACAACCAGATCGTCTGTTGCAATTGGTTGAATTGGCGAAATCGGCGTGTTCTCAAAGGACTGCGTAATACGGCGCTCGAGTTCCTCCAGCTTGTGATTCAGTTCAGATTCAATCTGCGTTCGAAAGATCGATTGCCGCCATGCCATCACTAAGCGAACGGATTGTTGGGATTGCGATCGTCTGCGCGCCACATCTCCAAGAGGCTGCAACCAGGTTGGTACGTCTACTGGCTGCCTGGACGAAAGCTCGTTAGCCAGCCATGCAGGAACCGCAGCAGGAGACTCCGGCAATCGCAATTGACCACCGCTGTAGTTCACTGTGGTACCATATCCAAGGCGTTCAGCCAGCCGAGTAATTCCCAACCGAGCCTCCTGCTCAAAATCATTTTCCAGCCAGACATTCGCCAGCAGGATTGCCATTTGCGGCGTTGAGACGCTCGTCCATGACTGCAACTGCCTCAGCATCAAAATCCCACTGAGTGAATCTCCGCGAGCCATCGCATCTGACACAAGATGCTTCGCAACGGATGCTGCCGCATCGCAGTATTCGTATCGCTTTACCAACGCCAATGCAGCATTTCGGTGTCCGCGTTGCAATACATCCCGTAACTGCTGACGAGCCAAGCTATCGAACTGCCGCTGATACTCTTCGCGAAACTTCAACGGAGCAGTGCGCCAAATATCCCGCAACTGAGCCCTGGCCCCGGCATTCGCCTGATGGGCTCCGTAATGAAGTGACCGAGCACCGGAAACATTGATTTCCGGAATCTGATCTTCACCATCCTGAAGTTGTTGCCAGATTCTGTCGAATGATTGAGCTGCATCCAGCCAGCGATCCTCGCTAATCGTATCTCGCAAATCCTGTAAAAGAGGCTTAACAAGAACATCAGCCTGTTCCGGTATATCGTTGTTCTGCGCAACAACGTGAATCGGACAGAGAAGGACAATTAAGAGTACATTAATGCGTGACACGTACGCATCACCTGCGAAAGAGAAGACAAACACGGTGACTCGGAAGCTGAGCCGCAATCATTTCCTAACTAACATCTGCTATCTTCGCAGACCCTGTCGCGACTTTCCATGAGCCAGCAGAAAGTCGATTTCCCTGCAGAATGCAGCAGTAGGTGCCTGGTGCCAGTGGAGCGATCCCGATTTCACTTCTGATTCGGGATATCCGGATTGTATCGAGCGAGTGCTGCGACAACCTTGTTTCCATAAGTCACCCCGCAGTAATGATCTACGCATTCCTGCCAAAAGTTCTTGACCGGCAGAAACCGCAACCTAGGTTTCGGCGGAAGATTCAGGCCTCATGGTCTGACATCTGTCGGGAAAGCTGTTCAGGATCTCCTTGCATGGTTAATGGAGTCTCGACACTTAACACTCTGCCAAATCAACTTTGCACTGAGGACTTGCCATGTTGCCTTACTGGATTGAATTGTCTGCATCTGACTTGATGCAGGGAACGGGCTTCCTCGCCATTCTGGTAACAATTTTCAGTTTGCATTTTCTACTGCCAACCGGTCGTGCCTAATTAGTTCCGAGGTACTGAATCACAAGTACGGGATTTTCCCACCCATATAGCTCACGATAACAGCCGCAACCCTGTGTAGAGGATTTGAAACAATGGACTGGAATGAACTGCTGATCAACAACTGGCATGTCAAACTGGTATCCGTCATCTTAATTTGGGCGGCCTGGATCGACGGCAAAGAACTGAGAGTACCAAACTGGATTACTTTCCCAATGATCTTCTCCGGACTGATCTACAGCACAGTAGTCGGTGGCAGCCTCTCTTCTGGTTTGCTCGGAATGGCAATGGGACTCGCGTGTCTGCTTCCACTTTATGCCGTTGGTGGCATGGGTGCTGGCGATGTGAAACTCATGGCCGGCATTGGTGCGTGGCTCGGGTGGCAGATCACACTGGAATCGTTCGCGGTTTCTGTTGTTGTGGGAGCCATCATGTCTGTCCTGATGGTGCTGTTCCGTGGCACATGGAAAAAACACTACGACAACTTCCTCACGATCTTTTCCGAATGGGTCACCATTCGAAACCCATACGAACTTTCTCGCATTGCAGCGGAACGCAAGCCAACCATGGCTTTGCTGCCATACGGGATTCCCATCTGCATCGGATCCATCGGCTACTTCCTGTACGCCGGCCTGATGTGAGACTCTGTTGAGACGTACTGTTCGGCTTGAGGAGCAGTATTCACCTGAACATAAATTCCAAGATTTACATTCCTGCCAGCATTCTCTGAAGCGATGATTTCGTTTTTGCCGATGAAGATGATGGGGGGGCATGGTTTGATCTTAAGGTCTCTGTCTGTATCTGCGGAGTTTGCCGGAATCGATTGATTCCGGCACGATTAACCGAAGTACGGCAGACCCAACGACAGACCCGAGGTTTCACCGATGAAAAGTCAGACACTGATTCTGTTGATTATTGCTGTCAGCTGTGGCTTGGTAGCCATGTTGGGTGTTCAGCGGGTGCTGAACAATAAAAACGGGGAAGAGGAAACTCCGAAGGTTAATGTCCTGCAGGCAGCTGCAGACATCACCATTGGGTTGCCACTGGACGAAGTAAACACCCAATGGATTTCGGTGGATCCGGGATCTGTCCCTGCAGGTGCTGTCACTGAGCTGGAACAAATCAAGGATCGCTCCTTGCTGATGCCAGTGAATGTGGGGGACTGGATTACAGAAAAGAAATTATCGGAAAAAGGGGCACGTGGATTAGTCGTCAACATTCCTGATGGAATGCAGGTGTGCACCATTCCTGTGGATCCGACAACAAGCCACAGCGGCATGCTTCAGGCGGGACATCGAGTTGACCTGATGATTAACTATCAGACCAGGAATGACGTTGGCGACAAGATTCACAAAGTTAAACGTATTCTGCAGTATGTAGAAGTGTTTGCTGTTGATGACAAGGTTTACGGACTTAACGACGATGGGCAGGGTGGCAAAGCTAAAAACATTTCACTGCTGGTTACACCGGAACAGGTCATGTTTCTGGAACTGGCGAAGACACGAGGACGAATGTCGACAGTTCTGCGACGCAATGGAGACGATGTCGAAGTTGCTGCGAGTGAACTTTCGGAAGAAGAAATGGATGGAAGCAACTCACCTGACATTGACACCACAACGTCAAGTGACGCAAATCGGCACCTCGAACAGAATTCAGCCGATTCTATACTAGACAAGTTACACGGCGTATTCGGAGAAATCGAAACAGGACCAGCAATCGCAGTCGCAGCGATTGAAGAAGAAAACTGGCAAATCGCCATTTGGGAAGGTACCGAAGTACGAGTTGATACTGTCTTCATGAATTCGGACCTGCCACTTCCAGACACCACAAATGAACCTGCACCTGGAATGACTCCGCAAGGAACTTTTCCGATTCCAGTACCACCGGACGCAGAAACGCACAGCACATTGGAAGAACTTGAGATTTTCGAAGGACTAAAAGAAGCCGCATCGGTTCTTTGAATTTTCACCAAACACTAAACCAGATGGACCGACTACCAGATCTGCAGCCCGAAGAAGAGATTCCCGCTGCCAGGTTGTCTGTTCAATACATGACACTTTCGACTCGCGCGGAGCGCGTTATGAGTTGGGAATGCAGTTCCGATCAGCACGTCGGAAACGCTCTCCCACACTCAGGAGAGCACGGATGCCGACGCTTAAAACTTTGATCAAAACGGTTCTTGCTGCCACCGTGATGCTGGGGCTGCCGACTGGATCAGCTGCGCAGGAGTCCCCGACTTCACCGATCTATCAGCTGAAACCAGGCAAGAACAACCTGAACATCTACGAACGGTTCACCACCGTCATTGAACACACGGCTCGCATCAAGAGCGTACTGGATTTTGATGCCGCAATTATTGAAGTCAAAGTCGTGCAGGGGAACCCTCAACAGGTTCGCATCTTTGCAATGGACACCGGCGTGACCACGATCACTCTGCGTGACGAATTCGACCACTACTTCCAGGTTGAAGTTCAGGTCGAAGGTGACGTACGGCACCTTCAGTCGTACATTCGACGTGGATTTCCCGACGACGACATCCGAGCGACAGAGATTAAGGGTGCTGTCAAGCTGACAGGCTGGGTCACTCAACCCGATCACATCACCAAGATCATTCAAATCGCCGAACAGTTCTACCCGACAGTGATCAACCATATGAAGGTCGACGGTGCTCAGCAGGTGCAGATCAAGTGCGATATTCTGGAAGTACAACGTTCGAAGGTTCGAAACTTCGGAATGAACTTCCAGTTCCTGAGTGACAGTGGCTACCTGATTTCAACACCAGGGCCAATTACTCCAATCGAGGCACTGACAGTCAACGCAGCAGGCCCGGTATCTACGCTTACCGGCTTTGCCGATTCCACAATGAGCTTTGGATTCATTAACAACAATAAGATATTCCAAAGCTTCGTGCAGGCACTGAAAGTTGAAGGGTTGCTGAAGATTCACGCCACACCAATGGTTACAACATTGAATGGTCAGCCAGCCACGTTACTCAATGGTGGTGAAACTCCCGTTGTCGTTCCGGCTGGTCTGGGAACGACTGCGATCGAATTCAAAGAGTTTGGAATCCAGCTGGAATCTGTTCCACATGTTCTGGGGAACAGTCGTTTGCGTCTGCAGGTAAATGCCGAAGTCAGCGATCGGGATTTCTCCAACGCCGTAACCGTGAATGGTGTAACAGTTCCCGCCTTCACCGTTCGTCGAGCCACAACAGAAGTTGAAATGAATTTTGGAGAAACACTGGTTCTTGCCGGACTGATGTCGCAACGCGACGACGCTTCAACAGCCAAAGTTCCGGTCCTGGGAGACCTCCCGTGGATTGGTGCTGCATTCAGTCGCAAGCGGTATTCAAAAGCAGAGACCGAATTGATTATCCTGGTCACACCCGAATACACGGCTCCAATGACCGAACAGCAGATTCCCCATGGCGGCCCGGGAAAATTCTCCGACTATCCAACAGACCACGAACTGTACCTGCATAATCTCGTGGAAGTCCCACTCTACGGGGACGAATGCCAACAGTGCACGAACTGCATTGAAGGTGGTTCCTGCCAGCAGCAGGAATGTAAAAAGAGAACTGATTGCGTAGAGACGGACACCAGTAGCACAAAGACCAATGACGTCGCAGAATCAACAGGAGTGACAGTAAAAACGACTGCTAAAGCGAACCACCAGGCACGACCAGCTTCATTTTCCACAACCGAAGACAATCCTCAAAATAACCCCGCAAACGATACAGCAAATTCATCGGACCCAAATAACAATCACAATGGCAGCAACGCAAATGGTTCCCGTCGGAGTTTCGGTGAGGCAAACGGCCACACTTGGGATGCCGATGTGAACCGTTCAGGGATAGTCTCAGAGAGGCCTGGCGCCGAACGGAATTATCAATGAAGAATGTACTTCGAGTCGCGACTGTTGACCCAAATGAAGATTCACGCAATGCGCTGAAAACTCTGTTGCTGGGCATTGACACCGTGTGGCTGGAGGCTGAATGCTCACGCTACGAATTCTTTATTGACGTCGTTCAGCAGACTCACCCGGACATCGCTCTGGTTAATGTCGATTCCGACCCGAACGCCGCGGTGAAACTCATTGGCGAAATCACAGCTGGAGTATCAAATTGCGATGTTCTGGTCGTCAGCAACTCTCAGGAGGGCAGCCTGATTCTTCAGGTGATGCGCAACGGGGCTTGCGAATACCTGAATCAGCCCCTGCAGCTGGATGACTTCATCGCAGCACTCGACCGCATCCGAGGCGCTCGAGGAACAGCATCTGGTGAAAGTGGAATGGAATCCGGTAAGATCATTACGGTCGCCGGTGTAGGTGGAGGCATTGGAAGCACAGCGATTGCAGTCAATGTTGCTGCATCACTCGCTCAGAGCCCAGCCAACTCGCCAGTCGTCATTGACCTGGATTTGACACTTGGCGACGTAGATGTCTGGCTGGACATTATTCCTGATTATACACTGCGAGACGTTTCCGAGAATATTGGCCGTCTGGACTACGCTTTGCTGAAGAGGTCATTGACCCGTCACGAATGTGGCGTCTTTCTGCTGCCGCGACCTGTGGAACTGGAAAGCCAGGATCTCATTCAACCGGATCACTTCCGCCGCATTTTGGCGCTACTCAAAGCGACATTCTCGCACCTAATTATCGATGTCAGCAAGTCGTTTGGGCCACTCGACCTCGCCGCAATGGACGTCAGCGATGAAATTTTCCTGGTCACTCAGCTTGACCTGTCATGCTTGCGGAATGTTGGCCGTATTATGCAGCGACTTAATCAGTACAATGATCTTGACAGTAAGGTCGGCATCATCGTCAACCGCATGGGGTTGGAAGACAGCGACATCAGTATCAACAAGGCTTTGGAAGCCATCGGCCGTGAAATCTTATGGCAATTACCGGATGACTACGCCACGATGATCAGCTCGCGCAATAATGGCAAACCGCTCTGCCAGCATGCACCAAAAGCCCGACTCACCCGCAGTATGAAAGAGCTCACTGCTCAGCTTTCTTTAGATGAAGAGTCCCGTGACGAGACAGAGGTCATTGAGAGAAAGAAGGGGCTGTTTGGCTTGTTTTCGAAGTAACAAACGCATCATTCTGCCGCGCCCGTACCAGAATCTACGGGAGACTTATTGTCAATACAGCCATTGCACGCTTCTTATTGCGTAAAACACACCGGCAAAACCACATACGCCGCACAAACCTTCACCCGCAATCTGACTTAGTGAGCTACGCAGCGTGATCAGAACTTAGTATCGTTGTCGGATCAGCCATAACTCAAAATGGCTCGCTCGATACTGGAACGGTTCACTATGCCTATTGTTCTGCGGATGCATCATATCGAACATTCGTTCGATGCTCCTGGAGGAGCCATCTCTATACTTTCCGATTTCGACCTGGAACTGCGATCCGGTGAAGCAATCGCAATTCGAGGTCCGTCAGGATGTGGCAAGAGTACTCTACTGCTACTGGCAGGGACGCTCGCTGCCCCGACATCCGGAATCGTGGAAATCCTTGGCGAGAATCCCTGGGGTTTGTCCGAACGTCAGCTCGCCCGTTTTCGAAATCAACATATCGGTTTTATTTTTCAGGAACACCGACTGTTGCCACAGCTGAATGTCCAGGAAAATGTTTTGCTGCCGCTACTGGCAGGATTCGAATCTGATAAGCCAGCGGCCAAAATCCGAGCAATAGAGCTACTTGAGAGAGTCGGATTGCAGGATCGATTGTATCATCGGCCGGCGGCATTATCGGGCGGTGAACGCCAGCGAGTCGCCGTTTGCCGAGCCCTTATTCTACAACCCTCGTTACTACTGGCCGATGAACCGACCGGGAACCTGGATCCGCAGACGGCTGCTATTATCGGACAGTTGTTGCTGGACGTGGCCGCTGAGAATGACACCGGTTTGCTGTGTGTTACTCACAGCAGTTCCCTGGCGGCGTCATTTCCAACACAGATGACACTCGACAACGGTCGCTTGGTATCGGGGACGCTCTGAGTCAACGAATCAATCACAATCCAGCTTACAGAATCGACAATCCAATAGTCACTTAGAGAGCAATCGTTCTATTTCTACATTCTTACCCGTTTGAAACACGTACCAACCATGCATATTCAGACGAACGATAATTCGGCAACTTTGCATGCACTGTTCCCCACGCTGATTTACCAAAGCAGTTTGGAAGACCATCAGAGATACCAGACAGCCTTCAAAGAAGAAGCAGAACGTTTTCGTTTTGAGGTAGAATGTGGTACCGGCGGCAAACACTTTACCGGCGAATATCATGGACAAATCCTCCTGCACCAACAGGAATCACTTCAGCCATTCTTTAGCACTCTCGCGGAACACGTAGGCAAGTACCTGCAGGTACTTGGAATGAAGCCCGACTTCTTCGAAATGCAGTGCCTCAAAAGCTGGTTCGTTCTATGTCCACCCGGCAGCGACGGAGACAATGCCATTGTCACGCACAACCATTCGTGCAGCGACATATCATGGGTGTACTACGTTGATGTACCGGAAGACGGACCAGTCATTCGTTTTCATGCCGGGCGACGACTCAACACATCACCATTCGAATCATCATTTCACTACGACTGGCACCACGAAGAAAAGTCGGCCATTGACAAACTTAACTGGTGGAATCGCGATACCTGGTCAATTCAGCCGAAGACAGGCGACCTGTTGATGTTCCCCGGACACCAATTGCATTCGGTCGATGCAAATTGCACCGAAACGATGCGAAAGTCAGTTGCCGGAGACATTTCGTTGGTACTCCGAGAAGAACATCTGAATCTGGAATACGGACGAACAGCCAGCAAGCATTGGCTGACGCTGCCACTGTCAAAGTGAACTCATACAAATCGGACCTTTTCCTGCTGTCCTAAACCACCAACCAACTATGGCAGGTCACTGGACCCCATGAGCCAGCGGTCTGTTTCTCGGGCAGCCCCTCGTCCTTCATTGATTGCCCAGACAACCAGACTCTGGCCTCGCCGGCAATCACCCGCAGCGAAGACACCTTCAACGTTAGTCGTGTACTTGTCGTGCTCTGCTGTGAACCACGCCATATCGCCTCGGCCTTCGCGGATATCGATGCCAAGCTGTTGTCCTGGGCCGCGTTCCGGACCAAGAAAACCCATCGCCAGCAATACGAGATCAGCCGGGTACTCCTTTTCTGAACCAGGAATCGGCACAAACGGAGGACCACCTTCGGTCACCTGGTGCCAGTCAACGCTGCAGGCTTTGAGCCCTTTTACGTTGCCATTACCGTCGTCTGTGAATTCCAGTGTCTGAGCACAAAACTCTCGAGGGTCCTGACCAAACTTCGCTGCTGCTTCCTCGTGTCCATAATCAACCCGAAAGATCCGTGGCCACTGAGGCCACGGATTGTCGTCCGGACGTTCGATTGAGGGACGTTCTACAATTTCGAAGTTCACGATACTCTTGCATCCATGCCGTACCGAGGTTCCCAGACAGTCAGTGCCTGTATCACCGCCACCGATGACGACCACGTGCTTGTCTTTAGCGCTAATGTAATTGCTGTCTTCGTGATTCGAATCAAGCAGGCTTTTGGTATTCGGTCGCAGGAAATCCATCGCATAGTGGATGCCGTTGAACTCTCGGCCTGGAATCAGCAAGTCACGTGGTCGGGTCGCTCCGGTACAAAGCACCACGGCGTCAAAGTCTTTCTTTAGCTGATCCGCCGCAATGTCTTTTCCAATCTCCGTGTTGGGGACAAATGTAATACCTTCCTGTTCCAGCAATTTGACTCGACGTTCCACAACATTCGTTTTGTCGAGTTTCATGTTGGGGATACCGTACATCATCAGTCCGCCGATGCGGTCATGCCGTTCGTAGACTGTGACAAGGTGTCCAACTTTGTTCAGCTGGGCGGCACAGGCCAGTCCGGCCGGGCCGGATCCAATCACGGCTACGGTTTTTCCGGTACGGACCTTTGGTGGTTTGGGAACGACCCAACCTTCTTCGAAACCACGGTCGACAATTGAACATTCGATCGACTTAATGGTCACGGCCGGTTCATTGACACCCAGACAGCACGAACCTTCGCACGGAGCCGGACAGACTCGTCCGGTGAATTCAGGAAAGTTATTTGTGAGATGCAGACGGTCCAGCGCTTCTCGCCAGCGGCCGCGATACACCAGATCATTCCATTCCGGAATCAGGTTATTGACTGGACAACCAGCGGCCATGTTCGCGATGAGTTCCCCTGTATGACAAAACGGGACACCGCAATCCATGCAGCGTGCACCTTGTCCCTGAAGTTCATCCACTGACATGTGATTGTGGAATTCGTCCCAGTCGAGGATGCGCAACAGCGGATCGCGATCACTGGGGACCTGTCGTTCAATCTCTTTGAAGCCCGTTGGCTTTCCCATCTTCTGATCTTTCTGCGTGGCCATCAGGCTCTGCGTGATGAGCCGGCGGGCAATTCGCCCACTGGTCTTGTGGTGGCATCGGAACCGTTTGGATGCCGCCTGTCTCTTTATTTTTCAATGCTGCTGTTTTCGTTCAATCAATCCAATCCGGGGACTTGCTTTCCTTGACCACCAGCCACCCACACTTCTCTTCACATTATCAGCAGTTTCTGACACTGGCAGAGCCAGTGGACCCTCTCTCATCCTATTTGCACTAGGTTGCGGCAGCTTTTTCGTCCGCTATTTCTTTGAGTGCCCGTTTGTAATCCACTGGCATGACCTTCACGAAGTGGCTCAAGGAGTTGTCCCAGTCGTTCAAAATCGCGTTGGCGATTTCTGAACCGGTATAACGCTGGTGGTTAGATACCATCTTGTGAAGTTCTGCGATGTCATCGGCTGCGGACACCGATTCCAGTTCAACCAGCTCCAGATTGCAGTTGACCAGAAACTGTTCGCTGGGGTCGTACACATACGCAACCCCCCCCGACATACCGGCTGCAAAGTTTCGCCCCGTCGGTCCGAGAATGACCGCTCGTCCCCCTGTCATATACTCGCAACCATGATCGCCCACGCCTTCGATCACAGCCCACGCGCCCGAGTTTCGTACCGAGAATCGTTCCGCCGCGATCCCCCGAAAATAGGCCTCACCGCTAGTCGCTCCGTACAGTCCCACGTTGCCAATGATCACGTTGTCTTGAGCAGCAAAGTCCGAATTCTTCGGTGGATACACAACCAGTCGACCGCCTGACAGCCCTTTGCCGGCGTAGTCATTGGCATCGCCTTCGACTTCAATCGTAATGCCCTTGGTTAACCAAGCCCCGACGCTTTGGCCAGCCGAACCGTGTGCTTTGATATGGATTGTGTCGTCGGGAAGACCATTTGCTCCGTGTGCACGACTGACTTCATTACTGAGGATCGTTCCAAAGGCACGATCGATGTTCTCAATGTGCGTCTCCACAGAAACAGGCTTACCGGATTCCAGTGCCCGGTTGCATTTTTCCAGCAGTTCCATATCACGAACTTCTTCGAGTCCGTGCTTTTGGTCGATAGTACAATATGTCTTCACATTCGGATGGGGCTTGGCGGCCGGCGTGAGAATGGCTGACAGGTCAATGCTTTTCGCCTTCCAGTGGGCGATGTCTTCATCGAGTTCCAGCATGTCGCTGCGGCCAACCATTTCGTTGATCGTACGAAAACCCAGTTGAGCCATGATTTCCCGTGCTTCTTCCGCCACCATGAAAAGATAGTTCACAACATGTTCCGGCTTGCCCTGGAATTTCTTTCGCAGCACTGGATCCTGAGTGGCAATGCCGACAGGACACGTGTTCAAATGACATTTTCTCATCATTATACATCCCAGCGTGATCAGCGGGGCTGTTGCAAAACCGTATTCTTCGGCGCCCAAGAGTGTGGCGATCACTACGTCTCGGCCTGTTTTCAACTGTCCGTCGGTCTGCAGTCTTACTCTGCTCCGCAGATCGTTCATGACAAGTGTCTGATGGGTCTCGGCGATGCCGAGTTCCCACGGCAACCCGGCATGTTTAATACTGGTTAAAGGAGACGCTCCTGTACCGCCTTCGCTGCCGGCAATCAGAATATTGTCCGCATGTCCCTTAGCTACACCAGAGGCAATTGTTCCGACTCCGACTTCCGAAACCAGCTTTACACTGATGCGAGCGCGGCGGTTAGCATTTTTCAGGTCGTAGATCAGCTGGGAAAGGTCTTCGATAGAATAGATATCGTGGTGTGGGGGCGGACTGATGAGTCCCACTCCACGTGTTGACAGTCGCGTATTGGCGATCACATCATTTACCTTATGGCCTGGCAGTTCTCCACCCTCTCCGGGTTTGGCACCCTGGGAGATCTTAATCTGCAGCTCGTCAGCATTCGTGAGATACCAGCTGGTCACTCCAAAACGCCCACTGGCAATCTGTTTGATTGCAGATCGCTTGCTGTCGCCGTTGTCCATAGGGGTGAATCGTTCGTATTTCTCTCCACCTTCGCCTGTATTGCTCTTGCCGCCTGTCCGGTTCATGGCAATCGCCAAGGCTTCGTGCGATTCGGCCGAGATGGACCCGAAACTCATAGCGCCGGTGCAAAATCTTTCTACGATCGCGCTCACGGGTTCGACTTCACTCAATGGAATCGGTTTGCCGAGCTTGAATTTCATCAGACCGCGAAGGTGGCAGGCTCGTGTGGTCTCGCGATTGACCAGCTTACTGAAATCCTCATAGGCATTACGGTCTCCAGTCCGCGCGGCCTGTTGAATGCGGCCAATTGTGTGCGGATTCCACGCGTGCTTCTCTCCATTTCGTCGCCACTGAAACAGCCCCGGATTTGTTAGTTCTGATGATTCACTGTCTGGATTCTTCGGATATCCGGAGTGGTGACGCATCATCGCTTCAGTTGCAAGAACCTCGAAACCGACACCTTTAATTCGGCTGGCAGTTCCGGCGAACGCGAGGTCAATCACATCGCTGTCTAGTCCCACGGCTTCAAAAATCTGGGCGCCCTTGTAGCTGGCCAGGGTGCTGATACCCATCTTAGCCATAACTTTGAGCATGCCTTTAGCGACACCATCTCGATACAGCTTAACGATTTTCTGATCGGTAAAGTCGTCCGGCAGTCTGCCATCGACTCTGGCTTGGCGCAGAGCGTACATTGCCAAATACGGATTGATGGCATCGGCTCCATAACCAATGAGCAAACAGAAGTGATGGACTTCGCGGGCTTCGCCGGACTCAACCAGTATTCCAATCTGAGTTCGTTCTTCGTGGCGTACGAGGTGATGATGAACAGCACCCGTCGCCAGCAGAGAACTCACCGCCACGCGACTTGGCCCAATCGCCCGATCGGACAATACAATCAAACTGAATCCGTCACGAATCGCCGCGCGAGCTTCCTCGCATATGCGCTCGATGGCCTCCTCAAGCCCATCTGTTCCTGTGGTACTTTCATAAGTGATATCGATCACCTTAGATTTCCAGCTGCGATAATTAATGTCCTTCAGGTTTGCCATCTGCTGATTGCTAAGAATGGGATGTGGAAGTGCCAGTCGATGACACTGCTTAGCAGTTGTATCGAGTAGATTTCCTTCCGGACCGATATAGCATTCCAATGACATGATGATCTCTTCGCGGATGGAATCGATCGCCGGATTTGTCACCTGAGCGAATAGCTGCCGAAAGTAGTCGTACAACATGCGAGGCTGATCGCTCAAACAAGCCAATGCTGCATCGTTACCCATCGATCCGATCGGATCTTTCTTTGCATGCAATAGAGGAATCAACATGAAGTCGAGCGTTTCGCTGGTGTATCCAAACGCCTTCATTCGATTCAACAGGTCCTGATTTGCATAGAAGACAGGCTTAGTACCTTCCGGAAGTTCATCAGTCAGAATCCGATAATCTTCGAGCCATTTACGATAGGGGCGACGTGAAGCAACATCTTGCTTGAGCTCTCCATCATCGATAATTCGTCCCTGTTCGAAATCGACAAGGAACATACGACCCGGTTGCAGTCGGCCTTTGTATGCTACGTTTTCAGCATCAATGTCGAGTACTCCGACTTCACTGGCCATGACCACTCGATCATCTTTTGTCACGTAGAATCGACTGGGGCGCAGGCCGTTGCGGTCTAACGTGGCACCAATGTACTTGCCATCAGTGAAAGAAACAGAGGCCGGTCCGTCCCACGGTTCCTGAAGCGCGGAATGATATTCGTAGAAGGCCCGTTTCTCCTCGGCCATAGAATGATGGTTCTGCCATGCTTCCGGAATCATCATCATGGCGACTTCCTGCAGCGTACGACCGCTGTGATAGAGCATCTCCATGGCATTATCAAATCCACCGGAATCAGAGGCATGTGGTTCAACGATTGGAAACAGCTTGTCAAGGTCGTCGCCAAAAAGATCGCTCTTCATTTTGCCCTGTCGAGCGAACATCCAGTTGCTGTTCGCTTTGAGCGTATTGATTTCACCGTTGTGTGACATTAAACGCAAAGGCTGCGCGCGGTCCCAGCTGGGAAACGTATTGGTCGCAAATCGACTGTGAACCATTGCCAAATGGCTGGTGTAGTCTTCGGCCTGCAGATCTTTAAAGAATGGAAGCACCTGAAAAGACGTCAGCATACCCTTGTAGACAATCAGCTTCGTTGACAAAGAACAAACATAGAACTGCAGAGCTTCTGCAAGATCACTGTTGCGCAGCTGATGGCTGGCTCGCTTGCGAATGATGAAAAGCTGGCGTTCGAGTGTTTCCTGGTCGACACTATCGGCAGCGCCCACAAACAGCATCGACATAAACGGCGCGCACGCCTGCGCAGTATCTCCGATGTCTGCGCCAACAAAGTCAACCGGCACGTCTCGCCATCCCAGAAGTTTTTGTTTCTGTTCGTTAATGATCTTTTCCACCGCCTGCATGCAGAGCTTGCGTTCGGCAACATTTTGCGGCAAGAAAACAATACCGGTGCCGTAGCATCCGGATTTCGGCAGTTCGACCTCCATGTCTTCCATTGCAACACGTTTGAGAAAGTCTGTCGGCAGGGCTGTCAGCATCCCCGCTCCATCACCTGTGTTTTCTTCACAGCCACAAGCTCCACGGTGATCCATGTGGTACAGGATCCGATTTGCATCTGTAATAATGGAGTGGCTGCGATGGCCCTTAATGTGAGCAACAAATCCAACGCCACAGTTGTCGTGTTCGTTTTCCGGATTGTACAGGCCGCTAGCTTCGGGCGCTCCATAGGGAGCACTCGAAGGAGCCGGGTACTGGTTGCCTCGGATATCTTCCATCGTTCATCTTCCTGTACAATTGTTCCATTATCTCTTCTTCCGAAGGAGGAAGAGACCGAATCAGCCGTCTCCGTGGTTGCGGACACCACTTCTTTCAGCCGGTACGGGGAGCGCCAGGCTTAATCCTGAATCTCTTTATTCGGGCACCTGCCAGCATTGGTCAGACGGCCGTTTTCTGAATCCGCTTGTGGGAGCTAATGTTTTCTGAGCCACGCTTGCGCAGACACAAGACTCATGAATCAGAAGTGAATCGCCTCAAGGCCAGATGCCCGTAACGGCGGAATTGTTTTTTTTGGGGGGGCCGTAACTGTCATCGGCACGAACCAAAACGAATCGCGAACCCATTTTCCAGACAGGCTGGATCGTGGTTTCGCAGCAAAGTGGTTTCGCAGCAAATCGGTGGCCTCATCGTCTTCGATCGGGATTGACT
>Ga0315315_10001410_pt1 | contig 21952 bp, 21 predicted proteins | sample M140m3416metaG_FD_203699 | JGI IMG/M metagenome (GOLD analysis project Ga0315315, IMG submission 203699) | Ammonia-oxidizing marine archaeal communities from Monterey Bay, California, United States - M1 40m 3416 | ecosystem: Environmental > Aquatic > Marine > Intertidal zone | place: USA...
GACACTAGATTAACTCATTTAGAAGGTAAAATAAAAACTTATTATGGTGACCTATTAGACCAAGGAGGATTAGAAAGACTTTTGGATGACATACAACCTGACGAAATATATAATATTGCTGCACAATCACATGTTAGAATTAGTTTTGATGTACCTCAATTTACAGTACAAACTAATGCTCTAGGTGTTTTAAATATTTTAGAAGCCTATAGAAGGAGTTGTCCAAACTCTAAGTTCTATCAGGCTAGTTCTTCGGAAATGTTTGGTTTAACTATAGATGAAGATGGGTTCCAAAGAGAGACTACAGTAATGAATCCCGTATCACCTTATGGGTGTTCTAAAGTATTTGGTTATAATATTGTTAGAAATTACAGGAGAGCTTATAAATTACACGCAACTAATGGAATATTATTTAACCATGAATCACCTAGAAGGGGTTCAAATTTTGTGACAAATAAAGTGGTAAAAGCGGCAGTTAGAATTAAACTAGGATTACAAGATAAATTAGAATTGGGTAATATGGACTCTTATAGAGACTGGGGTCACTCTTATGATTATGTTAGAGCAATGCATCTTATGGTACAACAAGATGAACCTGGTGATTGGGTTGTTTCTACAATGGAGACACATTCAGTCAGAGAAATGTGTGACATCGTTTTTAAACATTTAGATTTAAATTATGAAGATTACGTAGTTCAAAACCCAAAATACATGAGACCTGAAGAACTTCCATATTTAAAAGGAGACTCTACTAAAATTAGAACTGAACTTGGGTGGAAACCTAAATATAGTTTTAAGGAGTTAATGGAGGAAATGGTGGACCACTGGATGAAAGTTTACAGTGTAAAACAAGAAATAAGTTATTAAATAAAAAAAAAATGGCAAAACAAAACATCGATAAAGTCCCACCTAAAGGACCCGTAAGATTTTCTATAACTTTATCCCAAGAACAAAAGTTATCTAAAGCAGAAATGTTAACTCACCCTTTTAATTTTATTGTGGGTAAAGCTGGTTCTGGAAAAACACTATTAGCTTGTCAAACAGCATTAGATATGTTTTTTAAAAGAATGGTGAATAAAATTATAATAACTCGTCCTACAGTTTCTACTGAAGATAATGGTTTTTTACCTGGTTCTGAAAAAGAAAAAATGGAACCTTGGTTGGTTCCGATTAGAAGTAATATGAGAAAGGTTTACAATAAACCCACGATATTAGAGAAAATGGAAGAAGATGAGAGTATTGAACTTGTGTCTTTAGCACACTTTAGGGGAAGGACATTTGAAAACTCTGTAGTCATAGTCGACGAATTTCAGAACCTAACCAAGTCTCAATTAAACATGGCTTTAGGTAGATTAGGAAAAAATTCTACTATGATATTTTGTGGTGATAATCAACAAATAGACTTAAAAGACAAAAATTATTCTGCTATCCAGGAAATTCCAAAAATCAAAGATTCTGAATTTGTTTTTAAATCTGTTTTAGAAGACAATCATCGTCATGAAGCCATAGATGAAGTATTAACACTATTAACAGGTTATTAATAGTTTACAAGTACTATAATTTAATTAAATTGTAATTAATGAAAAAAAATATATACATAGAATTAAATAATATAATAAGAGATATAAACACTAAAACCGTTCAAGTTTATAAAAGTGATAACCCAGAAAAGGAGTTTACTGAGGATTATGACGGCCAAGATTTACAAAAATACTTAGGTGTTGAGGATAAAGATGAGTTAATAGAGTTTATGTATGTAGAGTCACCCATGAGGATATTTGGTTACGCTTCAGAAACAGAAGATGGTGTTTCTTTTATGTTAAATGAATTTTATAAAAAATATAGGGATGAACATAATCTTACTATTTTTTCTAATGAGATTGAGAAGTCCAAACCGGCTACTTTAATGTTTTTAGCTAGAATGGGCATATTAATAGATAACGTTAAATTTTTCCCTTTAAAAGATTATGTTAATGTTAATAAAGAGTCTGACATTATCATAACTAACAATGAAGACATTATTAATGTAGGTAAAAGTACATATATTACAGTAAATAAAAAAGAAAGTGACCTTAAAAACAATGAAATAGTTAAAGTCACTTCATTTAAAGAATTAGTAGAAAATGAGTATATTGAAAGAAACGAACTCGCTTAAAGATTTTCAAGTGAATATTATGGGTGTAAAAATGGTTGTAGATGTTGAAAGATTGATGTCAGAGATTACCTTACCAGTCACTGAAGAAGAGGGGGAATCCTCTGGATTAGCTATAAACGCAGCAAAATATGAAACATTAAGAACGTTACTGGATGTGATATTGACAGGTGAAGAGCAAATTGATGATAAAATGGGTTATAAAAGTCTTGATAATTCTACATTTCCCTTTAAATTATCATTAAATACATTAATTGAATATAAAATAATAAAAGAAGTTAATTAAATTAAAATGGCAGACGACAAAAACTTTAAAAAAATAGAAGAAGCTTTAAACCTAGTAAAAGACAAATCAGGTAAGTTATATTTTCTTACCCAAGATACTAAAGGTAATCCAAAAGCTTCAATCTCATATATCTATGAGTTAGTTAAAATATTAAGAGAAAACGGATATGACGCAATAATCTTACATGAGAAAAAAGATTATAAAATTAAAGACGGTAATCCTGAGTGGTTATCTATAGAAGACTGGTTAGGTGAAGAATTCGCTGAACTTCCACACGCTTGTGTAGAAACGGGTGATTTAAAAGTGGGTCCAGAAGATGTACTTGTGGTACCTGAATTGTTTGGTCACGTAATGGAACAAACTAAAGACATGGCATGTACAAAAATTGTTTTATGTCAATCTTACGATTATATATTTGAAATGTTACAACCTGGAGTTCAATGGATAAACTATGGTTATAATTACGTCATAACAACTTCCGAAACATCAAAAGAGTACATTAACAGTCTTTTCCCACAAATCAATGTTTCAGTAATAACACCAAACATTTCCCAAAAATTCAAAAATGAAGAATTACCAGGACAACCAATAATTGGGATACATACTAGAGACCCTAGAGATACTATGAAAATTGTAAAAACTTTTTATGCTAAGTATCCACAATTTAAATGGATAACATTTAGAGATATGAGGGGGATGTCCGTAGAATTTTTCGCTAACACTTTAAATGAGATGTGTGTTGGTGTATGGGTAGATGATATATCAGGTTTTGGTACATTCCCACTAGAATGTATGAAAACTGGTGTTCCAGTAATTGGTAAAATCCCTAATTTAAAGCCGGTTTGGTTAAAAGAAGAAAATGGTTTTTGGACATACGAGTCTACACAGATTGTAGATATTATACAAGCTTATATTAAAACATGGTTAGAAGATTCATTACCAGAACAATTACTGGAAGAAATGGATAAAACTATAGAACCTTATACTATAGAAAATACCACTACTCAGTTACTAGAATTTTTTGAGGGTGTGGAAAAAGAAAAAATAAAAGAACTGGAAGGTGCTTTAAATAAATTTGCTTTAAAAGAAGAAAAATAAAATGGAAAATATAACAGTAATCATACCACTACATAAAACAGATGAAAAATTTAATGATTATTTTATCAACTGTATAAAAAGTTTAAAAACTCAAACATCAGTACCTTCTAATGTTCTAATAGTTAGGTCAAACGATGATAAACTTAAAAACTATTTGGATAATTTTGATTTCGACACATTAAACGTTGAAATTATAGAAAATAACGGGGATACTGACTATATGTCACAAGTAAATTATGGTGTTTCTAATGTTAAAACTAAATGGTTTTCAGTATTAGAATACGATGATGAATATTCTAATATATGGTTTAATAATGTTGAAAAGTATTCTTCACACTATAAAGATGTAGACATATTCCTTCCTTTAGTAGTGGACGTTACAGATGAAGGAGAATTTATTAATTTCACTAATGAAGCTGTATGGGCAATGAATTTTAGTGATAAAATGGGATATTTGGATAACGCTTGTTTATTGAGGTATCCTAATTTTCAAACTAGTGGGTTGGTAATCGATAAAGAAAAATTTGAAGAAATAGGAGGATTTAAGTCGTCAATGAAATTAACCTTTGTTTACGAATTACTTTTAAGAGCTACCTATAATGATGTAAAAATATTTACTGTACCTAAAGTGGGTTACAAGCACACTAATATGAGAAGTGGTTCTTTATTTTGGGACTATAGGTATGATGAATCTAAGAAAATTAGTTCTGATGAGGCTAATTTTTGGATTGAGTCAGCTAAGAAAGAATATTTTTTTACTACCGATAGAGGGATAAAATATGAACCAGAGACTGTATAGTGCCAAGACCTAAATCTAAAAATACTATGTACTTTGGAGAACCGCAGGAAGCTGCGGTTCGCATGTTTTTGACAGCCACTACCTTAACTGAAAAAAACCAAATATATAATAAACATTTATACTCACCTTTAAATAAGATGATAGACAGTATTATTAGGAGGTATAAATTATATAGGAAAGGTGAAGAATTTAGAGACATACACGCTGATGTTTTATCTTTCTTAATAACTAAAGCAGATAAATTTAAACCAGCTAAAGGTAAAAAAGCGTATTCTTATTTTGGTACTATTTGTAAAAACTATTTGATGGGTCAAATAATAAAAGACCAAAAGCATCAAAATAGAAACATTTCATATGAAGACATATCTAGTTCTTTGGAAACTAGAGAAGACCAAATATACTATATTAATGACGACACACCCACTGACCATTCTAAATTTTTTATAGACTTAATAGACCGTATTGAGGAATTTATGTCTACAACTCATTTAAATGAAAATGAGGTAAAAATAGGTTCAGCTTTAATAGAAGTTTTTAGTAATTATGATGAAATATTTATTCACGGGGAGGGTAATAAGTTTAATAAAAACTTAGTACTCTTAAATTTAAGAGAGATGACAAATCTTTCAACTAAAGAAATACGTAATTCTTTAAAAAAATTCAAAATAATTTATAAGGGTGTTATAGACGACTCCGGAGAATAGGCTTTCATCATTACTGGTATTTATTTAATATAAAACAATGTATTATGCCTAGACCTAAAAAAAAAGATATACAATTAAGTAATGAAAGTGTCCTAGCACTATTACAAGAAATATATAATGAATGTGTGGAACAAAGAACTACCGCAATTCGTATTCAAAACAAAATGTTAGGTTTTATGCAAGGAGCTGACGACTTACAACAGTTAGGTCCAGTCATAAAAGAACAACAAAAAGTAATAGACTCCTCGTTAGAGAAAAAAATTCAATTAGCTAAAATACAAAGTGCCTTAACTCAAAAACAGGTAGGTGACTCGGACTCTTTGGGTACCTTATCTTTAGATGACCGTGAATCTTTAAATCTACTTTTAAATAAAAAAGATGAGGGTGATAAAAAAGATGAATATAAAATGTAATGGCACAAGATATTTCAGATAGTAAACTTAAAGGATTAGAAGGTATTCAAAACCTTCAAAATACTAATGACGCTATAGATTCATTAAAAGAACAAGCTAATATAGATAGTTTAATGGGTTCTATGGAGAGTGTCCAGGAAGAAGGAGCTAATATGTTGACTTACTTTATGGATTTAATTAAAACTACTGGTGGTAATGAAGCTATTGCAGATTTAAGAGAAAAACTGGGTAAAGAAACTCCTAAATTAGCTGATGAATGTAAAGAAGTAGTTTTTGAAGAACTAGTTAAGTTTATAAATTGTAATCTTAACTTCACAATACCTTCAGCTAATTCTACAACGGGTATCGATTTTAACGCTATGGAGATACCCATAAAGAGTATAGACCCCTTTCTATTACTTAAAAATTCACCAACTAGTAATGTGGGTAAAGCTACATATGAAAAACTAGACCCAAGTACGGGTCAGATACCATATTCAACTAATAAAGAATTATTTCAAAGGTTAGAAAACCCCACACTCCAACAAGATTATTTAGGTGGGTCAGGACAAAGACTATTCACTATAGAGTTTGATGGTACTGAAAATTACATAATAAGACCAGTAGGTTATAATGATAGTTTTGATGACAATACGATATTACCACAAAACGATAGAAAATTAGTAGAATTTTTAAGAGATTACTACGATTCTATAAAAATATTTGAGGGACAAAATTTTTTAGGAGTTTTGTTAGACTCTTTATCTGGATTTTTAAGTGTCCAAGCCGATTTAAGTGGTAGGGAAATAGAACTAAAAGGTAAATTTGGTAAAGTAATAGATAAATTAATGGCATTGTGTGACGATGATGGTGATGGTTCTACAGGAGCCCCTATCAATTCGTCTGGTATAGGACATTTATCTGAAGACATTCCGGGAGCTAACACTGACTTTTGGGATTTTGGCCCACAAGACCTTAGAAATATAGAAGAAGAAACAAATCTAAAACTTAAAGGGTTAATTAAATTTGTAACATGTAATGATATTGAGGGTAGTGTTGATGTGGACGAATTAAATGGAATTATAGATTCATTACTTAGTGAAGGTGATTTTGGTCTAGAAGGTATGCAAATAAACTCTGGTATGGAGGCCGCTGTACAAGGGATGACTGTAGATGGTTCTAAAGGACTAAGTTTTAGGTTACCGGCTCTACAAGCAGATTTTGATTTAAATATATTAAAGAAATTACCTTTGATTTTAATAAGTTTAATTTTAACACCTAAAGTTATTTTAGGTTTTGCTATAGCTTTAAAAGCGATAGGGGAGTTTTTAGAAAACTTTGACATTATGGATTTTATTAAAAAGTTTTTTAGACTGATTTGGAAAATATTAAAGAGATTGAAAGATATAATTTTAGAGTTTATTTGGCAAGAAATTAAAAAATATATAATAAAATTAGTTAAAGACATTTTACAAGAGGTAATAAGTGAAAAACACCAAAAACAACTTGCCATAATTAACTCTTTAATTCAAACCTTACTTTCCGCTGTTGACTCTTTGGATAATCTTGGGGATTGTAGGAGTATACTAGATACCTTATTAAAATATATAAAAATACCCCCAATACCACCAGTCAACGTACCTAATAATCTAGTATTTGCCGCAGAAGCAAGACCAGGTTTCAGTGATGTAAGGGCATTTCAAAATGTCTTAGAAAATTTTCAAAAATCAGGTATAAGTACGGAACCACACCCTGATGGTTCACCTAATGAAAATGTTATAATGGCTTTCAGTATGATAAAAGGTGTGGAAAAAGAAAGATTAGAAAACGGTAAAACTAAAATAGTTACGTACCCACAAAATGTACAAACAGCTGCAGGGCCAGGTGTTACTGAACGTGGAAGTGGTGTAGGTATACCACTTTAAATAAAAAAAATATGAATTTAAAAGAGACAATAGAAGATTACAAAAACGCATCTAATGTAGATTTATACAAAGCTTTAACTTTTTTAAAAGAAAGATTCGAAAGTGACAAATCTAGAGTTATTGAAATAACTTATCAGATAGACGCTTTAGAAACAGATTACAATAAATTGTATGATGAATATAAAAAAAGAGTAGGTTCTAATGAGTAGTAAAGTATTTAATTTTGGTGTTTGTTTAGATAATGAAGACCCCGCAAGAGCTGGTAGAATACGTGCTATTATGGACATACATTGTCCACAAGAAAATTTTTCAGTATGTGCGGATGCTGAATATACTAAAATTTTAAAAGATAATGGTATATCATGGTCTAGTGATAATGAAAAAAAATTGGCACTAGAAAGTAAGGTCTATTGGACTAAGTTAGACCCATACGTTGTTTTACCTATGTTACCTTTATTTATAAATCAAGTACCAAAACCTGATGAGAGTGTACAAATAATTTTAATGAATCCTAAGAATGAGTTCTCTAATAATTTCTATATAGGACCTTTAATTGGTGCACCACAAGACTTAGAATACCAAAATTACGCAAACGGTAGAAAAGGTACAACCAAAGGAGTTAGGGTTAAGGGACCTAAAGATATAACACAATCTGATTCATCCTCAAAAGTTTTTGCTTCACCACAACATATTTCTATTGATGGTAGAAATAATAGTGATATTATATTTAGTGGTGAAAAAGGTAAAAGTGGAGAAATTGTTTTAAGAGCAGGAAAATTAGAACCTAATGAAAACGACCCAGATTTTCCCACAAACAATAAAGAAGTCACTACTGTACAACTTACTAATTTTTCAACAGAACTAAATTTAGTTAGGGAGACAATAGAAAAAATAGAAGCTGTAAAAGAAAAAGTAAAATGGTTGGTAGAATATGATGTTTATGGTGAAGACACTGTTTGGTCGGAAGAAAATTTGACTGGTGAAATAAACTTGTACCAAGTTGCTCCAGACGGTACTGAGTGGGTGGGTGATAAAGGACCTACTAATTTGGATGTTGGGGTTGGTACTCCATTTAACCCTAATGGTAACCCCACACCCAATAAGATATCTGCCACCCTTAAATTCGGTAATCAACCAATTAGTGGGATAACTTCATTGATTAATAGATTTTTAATAGAAACTGCAACAATGGAAAATCAAAGTATAGTCTCTCCCCCTTCTGAAGAAGGTTCATTTGGTCTTTCACAACCTTGGTATATAAAAAGTGGTCCGTTAGTTACTACGGGTGAGGTCGGTGAACCCTCCCCCACCAATCAACCTTTAGATTTATATCCTTTTTATTTTAGACCATCGTACAAATTATATAATTATTACACGAGAGGAGAGGATGAGAAAAAAAGAATTAGCACAAACGTCATTAATGGTGTTAATATTAGTGGTATTGATATTACCGTAGGGTCAGCGTGTTTAATAACTAAAGAAGACCCACAACCAGACCCTAAAAAAACTGATATCGATGTGGTAGGTACTACTGAAAATGAGAAAAAAAGACAAGGTATAATTAATGCTATGAGTAATAAAATATTATTATACTCTTATGATAGTACAATTCCAGGTAAAAATTCTAACAACCCTAATAACGTAAATTTAAATAGACCTGAAACAGGTCAAAATGTAGGAATTGACCAAGAAAATTTAGTTAAAATGGATGTGAATGAAACAGAACCTTTAGTTCGAGGTGAACAACTAGTTAAACTTTTATCTAAAATTGTAGACTTTTTAGCAACTCACGAACATGGAAATGCAGGTACCGCCGCAAAGAATCCAAACCTTATAAGTGAAATTAGAGACCTCTTTGATAGTAAGACTTTTTTGAATGAGAATATAAGAATTAACTAGATATTTATTGTTAAAGAGAATAATGAGTACTCATAAGTCATATTTTAGTAAGAACAACACACTAATATCTAATAGTAAGGTTAATACAGCTAAAAATCCAGTTACTGAAATTTTTTACGGAGGTGGGGTTTCTAGATTTGTTTGTGTGGAAACACAGGACCCAACAGATAGTTGTATAGACGATAATGGAGTTTCTATAACTGGTTATACTAGACAACGTATAAATAACAGTTTTAGTAGGTTTATATTTGACTTAAATTTAAATGACTTAAAAGAAAAGTACCAAGACCAAACAATTAATCTGGAGGGTGGGTGTCTAAACAGTGCAACCACACATACTTTAAGAATGGTTAACACCTCAACTTTCGATAAAGAATTATTAAATACCACAACCGCTAAAGGTAATAAAAGAGCAACGTCTTTTGATTTAGTCTTAATTAAATTAAGTGGAGTTACAAGTGCAAGTACCTGGTCAGAAGGTGTGGGTTACGACTATGTAGATACTGGAAGTGAATGGTCTGGTTTAGACGACAAATCATTTTCTACTAGACCCAGTAATTGGTACTACGAAAATACTATTAATACGTGGTGTACTGACGGTGCTTATGATTGGTATAGTTTGAGTTCATGTACACCTACTGTTATAGCGACACAATCTTTTGACAATGGTAATGAGAATGTAGAATTCGATATGACTAATGAGATAAACGCTATTTTAACTGGGGGAACTGGTTACACTAGTGTTGGGTACGCTATAGGTTATGTTAAAGAAATTGAAGCTTTAACTGGATTAACTGAGAGTTACTCTACCGGATTTTTTACTATGTATACCCAAACTTTTTACGAACCTTACTTAGAAACTAATTATCATGACTATATAGATGATGCTAGAAATTTCTTTTATGAAGGTAAAACTAATTGTTTGTACTTATATGTTAACGCTGGAGGTGTACCCGTTAATTTGGATACTCTACCTACGGTAACAATCTACAATAGTTCAGGTGAGTTATTGTACACATTACAGGCTTCACAAGTCACTAAAGGAGTTTATTGTATTTGTTTTTCAATACCGTGTGACACTTATTCTACACCATGTATTTTTACAGATAGATGGTCTGGATTATCTATTGATGGTAATTGTCAGACTGACATTAATAACAAATTTACATTAAAAGCTAATTCTCAATACTTTGAAATTGGGACGCATGTGGGTTTACCTAAACACTACGGTTACTCGGTTTCTGGAATAAAAAGAGATGAAAAGGTAGTAAACGGTGATATTAGAAAAGTAATTGTTTCGGCTAGAAAAGAGTACTCGACAGAAGTACCCCAACCTATATCTAATATACGTTATAGAATGTACGTAAAACAAGGAACGACAGAAGTAGAGACTCACCCATGGACTAAAGTTAATAGAGCTAACAATCAAAATTATTTTTTAATAGATACTGGTGATATGGTACCTAACGAATATTATTTAGATATACAAGCAATATCGGACTTAGAAATCAATACGTATTCCCAAACACTTAAATTTCAAGTGGTAAATCAAGCTAATTATTTTGGTAATCCGCCCGCAGATTATAGACAATAATCTTTTATTTTAATTTGGTAGTTTAATATTTTTTCATTATATTTGTAGTATAATAATTAAAACACTATGATACGCATGAAAAATATTTTAACCTTAATAACATTTATTTTATTTAACTTTGGTCTTTTTGCCCAAACTAGTTTAGATTCTCTTTTATTTAAAAAAATAAACGATTATAGAAATTCTAAAGGTTTACACTCTTGGGTGTGGAGCCAAAACGTATGGAACGCTTCTAAAGGACATAACCAGTATTTGATGAAATTAGGTGACTGTTCACATTTTCAAGAAGGTAGTGACTCAACCTATTCTGGTGGTGATAGACTTTTGTTAGAAAATGTTTTATGGGGTATAACTAGAGAAAACTGTGCTGTAACCGGAAGATATAACGAGGAAACTAACGAAGAACAAGCTGAAAAAATTCTTTTACAGTGGATTAAATCACCCACTCACCATGAAACTTTATTATGTACTAGAACAAAATACGGTGCAGTATCTACTACCCATACGGCTAAATTTCAATGGTCAATAGGTGCATGGTGGACCTATTCCACATTAAATGTGTATTCTTAATAAATTATTTGGCATAAAAAAACCCCTCAAATGAGGGGTTTTTATTATGATAAAGTATATAATACTTATTATCTTAACTCTCTGATATCGAAAGTTCTAACACCATCTACAGTGATAAGACCATAGAATCTGTTGTTTACCATTTTCTTCGCGTATCTGGTCATAATACCTTTGATTGGTGCGAAGTTGAACGGGTTATACATTGTTGGTGTAAGTTGAAGTGGTACATACGGTGCGTATACATAACCAGTATCAAGTAGAGATGTTCCTTTGTGACCTAACAACCATTTGTTCGCTGGGAAGTAAGGGTCTCTGTATACTGTGTAACGACCTGAAAGTGAACCTACTTTCTCGATACCCATGTTATATTGGTCTTGCTCTGCACCTGCGTTAGATACGTGGAAGTATTCTAAATCGTCAAAAATTGCAGAAACTTCAGAAGAACATACAATCCAGTTAGCTCCACCTCTCAATGTAGACTTGTGAATCTGAGCTGAGATTTGGTTAATCGCAGTAATCAATGTTTGATTCCAATCCTTTTGAGTGTATGGTGCTTGACCAGCTGAGAATCTCTTCCATCCGTTGTAATCCCATCTTAGTTGCCATGCTGCACCTTTTCTAAGGTCTCTCAAGATTTCTCTATCGATTTCAGCTGCTATCTCTTCAGATAATAAAGCTGTTAATTCAGCTTCAGCATCAATGTTATGGAATGCACTAACGTCTTGTGCTAATTCTGGTGACCATTGAGCTCTTAGTTTTCTTTCTGTAACCGATACAGTAACTGCGTCAAGGTCGAAAGAAACTTCAGCCAATTCAGTTTCGAATTCCAAATCTTGGTAAATTCTATACTGAGCTTGGAATTCAAAGTTTGGCATCGTGAAGCCGTTAAAGAAAGCTCCCATATAACCATCTACTGAATTACAATCGATACATGCTGGACATGATAAATCTAAATCAATCCAGATTGCCCCATCAACATCACAGATATCTTCATAAGAACCACCTGGGAATGTTGTATCTTTAGTAGAACCATACTGTACAATAGCTTTACCATACTTCTGAGTTACTACTCTAAATGGTATTTTAGTAGCTGTTGTAATGTAAGTTTTACCTGTGTTTGCACAACATGCGATATTTTGGTTAGAGTAGAACTCTAATGAAGATAAAAACTCTTCAGAATCCATCTCATTACCTGAAGGACCGATTAATTTACCTGCACCTGCAGTAGAGAATCCTTGTAATTTAACAATTACACTTCTAATACCACCATCAGTACAACCTGTAAACTGTGGATAAGCTGCTGCAACACTTGTTGCGTTCTCAAATTGAGTACCTGCTGTGTTCCATACTTGAGCTGTTGTTGGTCTAGTTACAGCTGAAAAAGCTCCTTTTGAACGGTCAAATAAACCATCTCTACCATTTTCATAGTAAGCGTCATAAAGGTCAACTGGGTCAAAAGTTGTAGTATCATTACCTAAACCTGAACCGATTGGGTTAGTATGACCAGCCATACCTGTAGCAGGGTCACCATCTTTACCAGCAGCGTTTGTAGTTCTTTCAGAAATTTTAGGTACAAAGTAGAACAATTTACCAATTGGTAAGTTCATAGCTTGTACAGAAACGATATCGTTTGCCAATAATTTAGAGAATACTCTCCTAATGATTGGGAAAACAACTGTTTCAAACGAACCTGAAGCGTCAGATGACGTAGCCTCGTTAATTAAGTGTGTAGCTTGATTTTCGTATAATTGAGCAACGTTTTCTTTTGTGTGCCCATTTAATCCGTTAAGGAACCCAAGCTTGTTCCATTTTCCAATAGTATCTTCGCGGATAACTTTAAGGTGTTTTAAACCTATGTTTCCGACCATACCTGATTCTAATAATGCTCCCATTTTAATATATTTTTTTTAGTTAGCGTTTATTTAATTATAATTTACTCATGATATCCTTCATTCTTGCGATTTGTGGATTTTCATAAGTTTTAGTCTCAATTAAATTAATTGATGACCCTCCTGATGGAGTTTTAGTAATGGTTTTTTGAACCGACTCGTTCAATTTATTAACCTTAGAACCAAGTTCTTGATTAATATTAGTGAATAAGTTTTTACTTTCGTTGAGAGTTTTTACGTTATCAAAACGTCTAAGAATATTGATTTTCTCTTTTTTAGTTGTTGTGTTCTCAGTAAATAACTTAGTTGAATAAGCTAAATTAGCGTTAAACACAGCTACCTCGTTGAGTTTTTCTCTAAACAATTTAAGCGCTTGTCTATATTCTTTATTTTTCTCTCTGTAAGCCTGATTTTCTTCTTGTAACTGTTTTGCAGTTCTTATGATGTTATTAACGTGTTTCTTAGTTGATTCATTCATCGGGTACTCATAGTTCCTGTTTGGAGTAATGGCTTTTCTCAAACCTCTTCCAGACTTAGAACCAAAACCGTATGTTCTTGATGCTTCTTCCATGTCCTGTTCGTTTCCGTAACCTTCATGGTGTTCTTCACCATGACCTTCATTGTGGTGATGTCTAGTTTTTTGACTTAGTCCTCTTGAACCGAAGTCTACTCCACCTTGGTCACCGTGAGATGAACCATCATGTCCGCGGTACCCTTTATCAGTACCTTTGTAGTGTGCGTAATCTACACCACCTTGGTCACCTTTAGACATACCACCTTCTCTCATGTCTTCGTCATAAGCTTCATTGTGGTGATGTCTAGTTTTTTGACTTCGCCCCCTAATACCAAAATCGGAACCTCCTTGGTCACCGTGAGATGAACCATCATGTCCGTGATAATTTGGGTCTGTGTCTTTGAAGTGTGCGTAATCTACACCACCTTGGTCGTGCTTATTCATACCACCTTCTTCAAGGTCCTCAGCTGTAACGTCATCTTCTACTTCTAGTTCGACTTCGTACATTGGTTCGTCTTCATCAAATTCATACATGTCTTTTTTCATACCTTCTTTGATTTCATCATCTGATTCATCATCAATAACTGATTCGTGTTTATCAGACTTGTAGCTTCCTTCGTTTATTAAACCTCGGAAACTGTTAAGTTTATTCTCGGCCAACTCAATTTTATATTCAGTACCAGCTTCCTGGTCTTCAATATCAATTGTGTCCCCATCTTGTGTAACAACAATTCCGTCTTCAGTTCCCATAGATTTGAAAACTTTCAGTACTTCCTCATCGGACGCAAGGGTTAGGTCGAGTGGTTCATCCGCATCCATATCCATGGATACCATTGCTTGTTCTTCGTCAGGTAAATTAACGCTTACCTCATTTTCTAGGTCTTCATTTTCTTCGTCATCAAAATCCTCATCATCAAAGTCAAATTCTTCTTCTTCCGTATCTTCTACGTCTACGAAGTCGTCTTCTTCTTGTTCAGTGAGTGATTCTTTAACTAGTTCTTCGATTTCTTGCTTCATAGTAGCAGCAAGTATTCCCTTTGCATTAGATTTAACAGCTTCTTCTAACTGTTGTGCCTCTAACAAAGCTTGTTCTAGGACTGATTTATTATCTGCCATGTTAATTTTTTTATTAGCGCTTATTGTGTTTATCTTTGTTAATAAATATGATGAATGTGGGAAAAATTCCCATTACACCTGAAATATAAAAGAAAAAGTAATTTTAATATCCAGATAAAAAATTATCTAATTTATTCATTAAGTTTAATGAACCACTTAATGCGTTACTTGTTAACTCTTCTTTATTAGTTTCATGACTTAAAGATTCATCATAAATTGCTTTATCTTCTAAATTTTTAAAAAGGTATGCTCCTGGTGTAGATGGTGATGATACTAAATCAAAACATATTAATTCAAAGTCATCCTGTACCATGTTTTGACCATTTTCTCTTTCTAGAGAACCCACACCTCTAGATGAAATTCCTAGAGTAACTCCGTGTCTTAATAAATTAGCTGCGATGTCACCGACACAAGATAAAACTCCAGTATCGTGATAAGCTGGAGAAGTTAGTATTTCTAATTTACCCATAAGGATATTACCGTCCCAAAAAGTTTCTATTACTCTATGAGAACTTCTTTCTAAATCTACTAAAGATGATTCTGGGTGATTTAATTCTGATAAGGCACTGCCTTTTTCTATCAAAGATTGATAGTTTTCTACTTCTCTTCTTAATATCTTATCTGGGTATACTCTCCCATTTCTATTTTCAACACCACTTTTTTGTAATATGGCATGAAAAATGATAGGTCCTTGTTGAATTGACCTATCTTCCATTTCTTTAATTATTTTTTTATTAAAGGTATTTTTTGGTGAAATGTGTCCCGCATCGTATTCTATAAGAATTCCACTGCCTACTTTTCCAGGTTTTACTATTTCCATTTTCCTCTTTAACAATAAATAGTAAAGTGTTAATAAAACTTCTATTATTATTTTTTAGTTAAATAGAAATTAAATTTTTTGGAGGTACTTAAATTTTTACTTATAATATCATCTAGTAGGTTTTTTACAAGGACTTTGATTCCATTGGATTTTATATCTTCTTCTTGTTTAAGAAAAAGAGTTATTTCACAATTCATGTAACTACGTTTATTTTTTCTAATTCCACTAGTCCTTATATCTAAATCCACAATATGTTTATTGGATAAAAAATAGTCGGTAATTGGTACGTCAGTAATTGTGTATTTTATTTGTCTTTTGAGTTGTCCTACTATTCGTTCCCAGTTTTCTTCTTCCTCTAAAGGTGAGAACCAAGAAGCTATACTAACGTATATTGATTTGGGTTTTTTGTAATCCACACTCCCATAGTATGTCCTAAAATTAGGATTGAGATTAAGTTTAAATTGTTTTCCTGTTTTCATAAAAAATGCTGTTATACATAATTATAACAGCATTTAATATTTTTGTCAAAATTAACTTTACACTTCCTCTTCATCACCATATTCATACTCATGAGTAATTGTGGTGTGTGATGGTGAAACTTCTTCTTTTATCTCTTCTTTTTTACCTGCAAAATTTTCAGAAGCTGTAAATCCTAATCCAGCCATTACAATCCATTGTAAAGCTTCAAATAAAGAATCTTTAACATCAAAATCCCAGAATAGATTAGCGGTATATCCGATAATCATAAATAATAGACATGTAAAAGTAACAAATCTTTTACTAGAAATCTTACCTTGGCTACTTAACATATTTTGTATAAAATTCATATTATAGTGTTTTATTTAGTTGTTTTATTTTATAAAAAGAAACTTTACTTGTTTTACTTTCGGTAATTTTTTTTCTTGTCTCTTCTAGTTTAGTTAGTAAATTTTTATCTTCGGTATTTTTAATTAAAGTATTTATTTTTCCAGTAACCTCCTCAACCAAAGAACTCATTTTATTTTCTAAATTATTGATGTCGGTATTGAATAATTCTTTAAATTTTCTCTTGTCATTTTCTGTTAGACTAGAAAATTTTTCATTAAATTTTTTAGTAGATAAATTTATTAATAAAGAATTAGGAATTTTAGACTCGGTGACAAATTCTTTTTTTACTTCCACAATAGATTTTAAAATATTACTTTTAGCTTCAATTCTTTTTTCAATATTCAAAGCACTGTTTTCAAATATTAAAAGGTCCAAATTTTCGTATAAGGAGTTTCTATTTTTTTTGTGGAATTTATTAAATTTACTGAGGGTCGTCTCTAATTTTTTTAATCTAAGATGTTTCTTTTTTTCTTTTAAAAAATCTAAAGTTTCATTAAGATATTTTTCTGCTTTAACTGGGTCACTAATTTTTTTATTTTCTAACTGTGAATAGATAACAAAAAATTCTCTACTAGTTTTGTTGCTTTTTAAAGCTGACATAGATTCGTGAAAAATTTTTTTAAACTGTCCTTTACTATTAAAGGATTCTACTAAGATATTATCTAACTTGTTTTTTACTATACCGAACATATTAATTTATTTTTGCAATAAATATCTATTCGCTTAATAAACTTTCTATTTTGCTGGCGACTTCGTTTAAATTATCTTTTCCTTTATCAACATTAAAATTATTGTTATCTATTTTTTCTAAAATTAGAGGTAATTCTTTTTTTCTTTTTTCAGCTAGTGTATCTCCCGCTTCGGTGTCTGAACCACCTAAGTCTGTGGGTGGGGTTTCATCCATACCACCTTCTAGACCTGTATCGGCTGGAGATTCTTGTTCCCCACCTGCAGCGGCTTCTTCAGCACCACCTTCGTCAGGTTTCATTTCACCGTAAAGTTTATCTATATTGGAGAATATTCCAGTATTTTTAATAATTGTAGCAGTTTGATTTAATTCCTCACCTACCGCTTTTTCTATACGTTGTTGTTGCAAGTCTAATTTAATTTCTTCGTCCGAGAACCCAAGTATGTGCTTCTTACCCCAAGTAGCAGATACAGCTTGTATACCAGAACCTGGGTCAGTGACAGCGTCTTTATATAAAGTAATTTTTTCTTTCCATTGCTCAATCTTTAATAATTCGGATTGGGTAGATGGGTTAGTAAGACCTAAAGTGAAATTACCTAACTCCTCCTCAAACCCTAGCATGTAAAGATGTATTATCGCTATTTTGTTAAGTTCTTGTATTATAGATTTTTGAATCCTATTAATACTCCTAGCAAATCTAATGTCTTGTATTGCTAAATTTTTACCTTCACCTACCACATCTTCAAAACCAAGAAAAGCTTTAGGTATTCGTAAAGCTGCTAATAGTTTTTTCTGTATATATTCGATATCTGCAATTTCTGCAAGGTTAGTGGCTCCAGGAAGAGTTTCTATAGGGTTAGGTGCAGCTAAATCTCTAACTGGTATAAAGAAATCTTGGTCTACAGCCATTTGATTGTAACGTAAATCTACATTTCCAGTATCTTTATCTACAATAGGGTCCCTTTTAAATTTATTAGCTACTCTTTGAACATAAGCTTCTACGTCTTGGTCTTCCATATTACCCACATAAACCTTAAAAACTCTACGTTCAGGAGCTCTAGAAGTTCTGTAAATTAACATGGCATCTTCCGCTAAGAGTAACTGTTTCCATATACGTCTAGATTTTTCTAACATAGAAGTACCATATGGTAATCTTCTATCATCCGATAATAATCTAAAATGTGCAACTTCCCAGGTATTGAACTCCATATTTTTATTCTTCCATATAAATTTAACTTCTCTATCTTCAGATTCAGTATGGTTAGTTTGATAAGTATTCATACCTTTTTCGATTCTTTCAATTTCAATGTTCGGTAATTGACTTGCTCCCACAATACCTTTTTCGGGGTCAATTTTAAGATAAACAAAATTATCACCGTATTTACATGTGTTCCTTACCCACATTGGTAGGTTAGATTCTATGTCTAAAATGTTATTAAACAAATCACCTAGTATAGCTTTTATTCTTTTAGATTCTGAATATATGTTCAACATGAACCCTCTTTCAGATATGGTACAAGCTTCTTCCGATACAATATCTAAAGCTGCTGAAATTTCTGGAGTGAACTCCATAGATTCATAATCATAGTAAGCAGCTAACCTAGTAGGTTCGTAATATACTGCCTGAGAATAAAGTTGTGATTCTATTTTTTGCCATTGATTAGCTAAATACTGACCTTGTTGTAGTTCTAATTTAGTACGGTCATAATCAGCTTTAGATGTAGTTTTTAAAATATCTTTTTTATCAAAACTATAAGTACGTTTAGGTGTCTGAGGTCCCTCAGCACCAAAAAGGTTAGTTAACCTTTGAAATATTGTCATATTGTTTTCTGCCATAACTCTTTAAACTTAATCAAATATTAATTCATGTAAATAATTAAATGACATAATCACACTCAACATAAGCAGCTAATCCACTATATGGGCCTTCTTTACATTTACCCCCATTAACGTAGGTCACACAATTATCTACTATCTGGCCTGAACACTTTTCACAACAAACCACACTTTTTTTTTGTTTATCTAAAACATCGTTTTTAACAAAATAATCGGGAGGTGGGGGTGACCAACTGTAAACAGTAGTTCCCAACACTTGTCTGAGTTGTTTACCACTTTTAAATCTTCCACCTGACCCAAATCCCGGGTTTTTTATTTTAGCCATTTTTATTTTATTTTAATCCAGTATATAACCATAAATAGTCTTTAGGGTCATTAGAAGAAGGTGGTAACGGATTACTTCTTGCTCTACCTGGTTGAAATACTGGTTTTCCTTTTGTAGTGTTGAATTTTCTTTCGTCAGTAACCCAAGCATCTATCATTGCTTTTGCTTGTGCTACATTCTTTTTTAATTGTGTAAATGAATTTTGAGCCACGTAAAGTGCCATAGCTAAAGACATGATTAAATCATCGTGATGACCTTTCATGTGGTCTGGCCTACCATTTATATAGACAAAAGTTTTCAATTCATTCATCAATCTTTGTGACCTTATTTTGAAACCTGTTCTTAATTGTTCTTCTAAAGCTTGGACTAGTTGTGCTCTTTTACTATTAAAATTTATACCTGGTGTCTTAGTATCGGGATTAAATTTCCACATTTCGTCAGATTTAACTCCATCATAATAAAAATCCTTGTATCCCAACTCTAACATTTTTCTAGAGGTAGCGACACCCATTCCACCCGTAATATCTATAACTACAAAACAACTATATTTGGTGGCCCATTTATTAGCTAAGTCTGCTACAATGTCTGGTGGAATTTTACCTAAGTATTCTACCACTTCTTCTCGTTCATCAAAATCTACTATAACGAAACCACTAGAGTCTTCACTGTCCCCCCTAGAAACATCTATCCCCATAATATATTTGTGGTCAGGAATAGGTTCTTTCCAAACCCAAAGACCGTTACCTACCCATCTTTCAGTAGGGTCACATATATGTTCTTGTAATTGGTCCATTGTCGTACTATTAATTACATTATCCCCTGAACCTAAAAAAGCACACTCTAACTCCTGTGAGATTTTTCGTCTATCAAATTTTAATTTTTTACACATAGCTTCAAACCAATCTGAAAATGGTTTGTAACCTTTATCTAGATAAGTTTGATACTCTTCTTTGTCTATGTTGGGTATTATGTCTTCTTCATTATATTCATCTCTATTTAGAAGGAAATGTACAATATCTTTAGTTTTAACCCATCTTAAATCCTGTGTAAATCTAGGGTCGTAATACCAACTTAAGTAACTTATTTTAAAGTTGTTTAACCCTCTAACTGATTGGTCAAAAACTTCGTAATAGATTTGGTCGAATCCGTTGGGTGTAGAAATTACGACTACTTTACCTCCCGTAGCTAAGGACGCCATACATGCAGCCCATAAATCCCCTCCAGATTCTATATAAGCGGCCTCGTCAAATACTAATATTGTAGGTGTGTAACCTCTAAGTGCATCCACTGAAGTTGCGACTGCCTTTACCTCAGAACCATTATTAAGTTTGTAATGTTTTTGTGAATTTTTGTCTTTATCGAATCCCACATTTATCCAGTCAGGCCATTGTCTTAAAAATCCTTTTATTTTATTAGCCATTTCTGTTGCTGTATCTAATTTATTAGCTAATATTAGAATTTTTTCAGGTGACTCTTTAGAAGCAAATTGGAGTTTTTTAGATATCCATCCCGCAGTCGCTGTAGAAACTCCCGCTTGTCTGTATTTGAGTACTATATTATCATCATAGTTCTCAAAATCTTTAATCATATCCTTTTGTTCAGGAAACAATTCAAATGGTACGTGTTTCTGTTGAGTGTTGTCGTAAGTTTGCAAGTAAGTCTTAAGTGCGTATGGTGTATCACCATGACATTTCACATATTCTTGTATGAGTTCTTGTTTATTCATTCCCATACCGATAAATAGTTGTATTTAATCTTTATTAAGATTTAGACTGGTTTCTAAGGAATTGTAACTCACCACTTGTTAGTGAAGACATTCCACTTCTACCTATTTTGTCTAGTATGTCATCAACGTCATATTGTTGATTTTCATTAGCTTTAGGTACGTCTAAAGTTCCCAACACATCTCCAGTATCTGAACCTGCTACTGTGGTATCACCATCGTCGTCTCCAAAGTCACCCGTAGCGTCTTCGTAAGCTTCTTCATTTAATTGTTCTATAATTTCTTTAACAATTCTTTCTAATTCCTCTCTACCTTCATCACCACCACTTAAGATTTTCTTAGCTAATGCAAACATATCTGTTGCTTCCATACTCGCAAACTCACTAAAGAGATAATTTTGAATTTCTCTTTTATCGTCTTGAAGTAAATCGTGTGGGTAAGCTTCTCTAAACTTTTCCCAGATTACTGGTCCTAGTCTTAAATCCCATACTTCCGCAACTAATGTATCTTCCGAGTCCATTACTCGTTGTGCTTTATTAGGGTCGTCTGGTAAACCTTGAGTTGCAAGTACTTCCATAACTCCTTTAACTAATTCATGTACTAAGATAGGGAAGGTTATACCTTGTGCTTTTACTGTAGGTGGGTCCGTGTCTGGGTCTACTTCTTCTTTTCCAGCCATTCCTTGACCACTTTGAGCCATCATCATGGTTGTTTGGTCTGGCATAATCCAATAAACCAAATCATTAATTGACATC
>Ga0315315_10001411_pt1 | contig 21929 bp, 20 predicted proteins | sample M140m3416metaG_FD_203699 | JGI IMG/M metagenome (GOLD analysis project Ga0315315, IMG submission 203699) | Ammonia-oxidizing marine archaeal communities from Monterey Bay, California, United States - M1 40m 3416 | ecosystem: Environmental > Aquatic > Marine > Intertidal zone | place: USA...
CTTGGCTTTGGAGTACTCGGTGTTGTATGTGCTGGCAATAATTTGGTACGCAAGTTTCTGCTGCACACAGTTCATGTTGCGAATCTTTAAGGTGGTTGAGGCCATTGAAAATTCAGGCGCCGATATTCTTTGTGCAAGAACTGAGAATGCAAATGTAAGACTTGCCCAATTTGTGGGATACGACAAAAGTAAACTTTTGAACGCGAACTAAACAGATGAACGACTTCTACCAAGAACATCGGCGCCTGATGCATCAAAGGGGCGACGAATCTAATGATAACGAAATGCCACAGTACCGGCCTCTAAATGCTGTGGCCGGAAGTGATGATTGGACCAATCGTGACTTTGTGCTAAAAAAGGTGGCAAAAAATGGCTACGCGCTTCTGCACGCTTCGGCCGAGCTGCGGGCCGACCGGGAGGTGGTCATGGCGGCGGTGGCGCAAAATGGCAGAGCGCTGAAGTTCGCTTCGGACGAGCTGCGGGCCGACCGGGAGGTGGTGATGGCGGCGGTGGCGCAAAATGGCGGCGCGCTTGTGTCCGCTTCGGCCGAGCTGCGGGCCGACCGGGAGGTGGTGATTGCGGCGGTAAAAGACTATGGCCACGCGCTGAAGTTCGCCTCGGCCGAGCTGCAAAACAACCGGGAGGTGGTCCTTGCGGCGATCGCCCAAGATGTCTACGCGCTGGGTTACGCCTCGGCCGAGCTGCAAAACAACCGGAAGGTGGTCCTTGCGGCGGTGGCGCAATTTGGCTTAGCGCTGGAGTTAGCGTCGGCCAAGCTGCGGGCCAACCGGAAAGTGGTGATGGCGGCGGTAAAGCAACATGGCTGTGCGCTGCAGTGGGCCTCGGACGAGCTGCGGAACGACCGGGAGGTGGGGATGACGGCGGTGAAGCAAAACGGCCTAGCGCTGTTTTACGCTTCGGCCGAGCTGGGGTCCGACCGGGAGGTGGTGATGGCGGCGGTGGCGAATCACGGCGACGCGCTGTACTACGCTTCGGCCGAGCTGCGGGCCGACCGAGAGTTTGTTCTTGCGGCGGTGAAAGAAACTAGCAACGCGCTGAGGTACGCTTCCGCCGAGCTACAAAACGACCGGGAGGTGGTAATGGCGGCGGTGAATCAAGATGGCTACGTGCTGAGGTACGCTTCGGCCGAGCTGCGGGCCGACCGGGGGGTGGTGATGGCGGCGGTGGCGCATAATGGCTGTGCGCTGGACTTCGCTTTGGACGAGCTGTGGAAGGACCGGGAGGTGGTCATGGTGGCGTTGGCACAAAATGGCCTTGCGCTGCAGTTCGCCTCGGCCGAGCTGTGGGCCGACCGGGAGGTGGTGATGGCGGCGGTGGCGGAAAATTGCGGCGCGCTCCGGCACGCATCGGCCAAGCTGCGGACCGACCCCTTTTTCGTATGGCTCAAAGCCCGGACACGTTTGCAAAGGCTGTGGACGGTGCTCAGCCTCCGCTTCTACGTGGTCCTCTTTGTCAAGAAGCTGCAGCGCCGTGTAGAGGCGCGGGACAACGAGCGCTTCGAGGCGGCGTGGGCGGAGCACCGCGAAGAGCTGACCGTGGGCGTTCCGGAGTGCGTAGCCAAGGTAAGCTTCCAGCACGGATGGGCCGCCTGCGAATCGAGTCGTAAGCGCCGTTAGACAAACAGCTTTGGCGGGAACGCTTGCCCAAAATCTGCGACGTGCACAAACCATCGCTTGATTTTATAGGCGCCTCAATGATTTACGACCGAAGCAGTGTAGTTTTTTTGCTGCGACTCAGAGTGTTTGACAATCACTCCATCGGTTTTGTGGCGCGCACACGCGGAGCCCTTTTCGTCAGTCAGCTCCTTGGGCGGGACTGGTGACTGCAATCGGACATTCGCTTTTACGTGTGTATGTCAAGAAATTGATGCGAAGCGGCGCGCGTTGACCAAGTAAATCTGAAAGCGAACGATTTGACACACACAAACATCTGGCGTTCCGCACACGCTCGTGCAAATGTTCACACATCAAATGAATGTTGGCGTTTTTGAGTGCAAACCGCGATATTATAAGCCTCTTTTCAGAAAATTTTGACTTGCCCCAAATTTAGAGGACGTGTCAAAGTAAACTTTCTGTCATGCATTCATGACCCAGCGGCATTTACAAGATTATTACGTGAAATTTTTTCCAGCGAATGCATTTTGTAAGTTAATTAGTCGCAGTTGGCGAGAAAATGTGCTTCGGTGGCGTGAGATCTGCATTGAAAATGTGAAAAAGTCCTATATCCGATGGCAATCGGTCGACTGTCCTGAGGCGCTACTCAAGCTCTTCCGCGAAACGAATGTCGAAAAGATTCACACAGGTGCAGTTTTTACGAACGAACCACGGTTCAAAAAGAAAGGTTTAGTAATGACTGCGACACAACGCGAGCTTGTTTTTGACTGCGATGCAAACGATTACGATGCGTTCTGTCTTATTGACCCAAACGACATTGAATCGTGTGATCGTGCTTGGCCGATCATCGCGTTGGGGATGAAAATTGTGAAGCGACTCCTTCAAGATACATTTGGGTTTGAACACTTCTTGCTCGTCTACAGTGGCCGTCGAGGTGCACATTTGTCGGTTTTTGATTCTAGGGCCAGCGAGCTTACAGACGAGGTACGAAGTGCTATCGTTGACTTCATGCAGCCATCAGAGAACAATGGCAAACTTGACTACTCCAAGATACAGAAATCCCCCGGATTCAAAGATATTTATTCTTCTCACATCGAGCCATTTTGGCTAAACTTCTGCATACTTTCGGTGACAGACGGTGGCATGGGAGCACTTGATTCTATTATCGACGTTGAAGCATTCATGAATTTGTTTGACGACCAGCGTGCGCGTAAGGTTGTGAATACATATGGTCATGATTTGTGGAAAATACTCACACAGCTTGCAGACAATTCGACCAATCCCGAATACGTGTGGAGTAAATTAAGATGTGCGGTCTTACACTACACTTGGCCGCGGCTAGATTGCAATGTCACGAAAAAACGCAACCACCTGAGCAAGAGCGTATTCAGTGTGCATCCCAAAACAAGACGAATTTGCGTACCCATCAATGGGAATTCCATGACTTTCGACCCCAAAACATGTCCAAATTATGAGAATGTCGTAAATGGAGATGCAACCGCAACACGTCTCTTCAACGAATCCATTGATTACATTGAATCTTTTATTCAGAAGTTGGAGAAGTCGAAGAAGGAAAAACGGCACCGTCCAGGTATAATATTCGAACCGCCAAACTCGTATTCGATGATGTCACACAAACGTCTTCGCGGTGATGAATCTTCGCGACAATTCAAAACTAGCCGCCTGTACGTGAATGCATGGCGAGAATACTCTGTAGTTTCTTCGATGAGTCCAGACATCGTTGGGGTGTTTTTTCGTACTTTTGTGGACGAAGAACACGTAAACAGACTGTTTGCCGGACAATCGTTGCCTTGGCACGGTTCAACTGCCACAAATGGATTGGACATGTCAATCGAGGAAATTCGGGCTAATCAAAAATCATCAAGTCATCTCTCGTCATGCGAACAATTCATGGACGCAATGCGAAAAGCAAAAAACATGCCAAGTGTCGAAATCTTGGTCGATCGCATTTACACGACCGTTCTATTCGACAATTGTCATTCAGAATCAAATATTCGTGATCGATTACATAGAATATCAGAACGTTTACAAGACGAAGTCTACATTTGCCACGTCAATATGACTTGGACACACGCGGCTCTGGTAACGATCGCAAAAGACCAAATCGTTCCAGTTTACACGAGGAGAGTCATCAGTCTTTGAACACTCTGTTCACACGTTCTTCATTGAACCGGTTCATATTTCAGTTCTGCTGGTGGAGTCCGTGGACGATTTAGAACGTTGAGTGTGTCAATATTTGGTAGCCAAAACGTTAATGTGAAAGCAACGTCGTACATTTCGTCCATCGCTTTGGCTAAATCCAAATCATACATAACGTTTTCTTTGGCCGCGTCAATGTCATAGTTTTCCTTGTTTGATGACATTTATATGAACACATTTGGTTTTTGTTGCATTGCAATGTTTGGGCAAGTTGGGTATCTCACATGAAACGCCGATCCGTTTTCTACTCGCGCATCGGGTATCCCCAGGTCTTGCGGTGGTGGCAGTTGTGGCACAGCAGGTCGCACTTGTCCATCTCGGCGTCCAGGACCTCCTTGAACCCCGGCGCGTCCAGCGCGGCGGCCTTGGCGCAGTTAGCCACCAGCCCGGCCACGCCGCCCCATTCGCCGGCGAGCGTGTCCTTTCCTTTCAGCTTGGTCGCCGGGTCGCGGTGGTCCCAGTGGAACGCCCACTCCTTGCCCTCGACGTCTGCGCGATCGCACCTCTGGCAGCGGCCGACGGCGCGCTTGCGGGCGTCCACGTACTGCTGCTTGGGGTATTTGATCTTGGCGTGGCGCTTGGCATCGTACTGCTTGGTTTCGTCCTTTGTGCCCCTCCGCTTGCCGTCCGGCATCACCGGCGTGCCATCCTTGTGCTTGGCCCACGGGTCCGGGCAGCGGTTGGCCGGGGTACCTGTCGGCTCGAGGAAGTGGCAGAAGCCGCAAAGCCACTGCATGCCCTTGGCCTCCTCGGCGCGCATCGCGGCCACGTCGCCGTTCCCGGACCACCATTTGTAGTCGCCCAGCCTCTCCTTCTTGCGCAGCGCCTCGTCCTCCTCCTTGGCGGTGTGCAGGTGGTCGCCCTGCAGCACGCACCACGTCTGGTCGCCGCGCTCGACGCAGTCGGGGTTGGCGCAGCCGTCGTTCTTTTTGCACGCCGCCTTGCGCATGCGGACGTACTCGTCCTTGCACGCCTGCTGAGCAGGGGAGAGGTGACCGGCCTTCTCCTGGCACGACGGGCAGAGAGCGTTGCGCAGCTCCTCGGCCTCGGCGCGCGCCGCGCGCGCCGCCTCCAGGTCGCGCGCCTCCCAGGCAACGGAGTAGGCCTCAAGCGCCTCGAGGAACTGGGGGCGGCGTCGGCCGTTGTGGTTGCATTCCGGCGGCGCGAACTGCACCATGTCCTTGTAGTTGGAAAGGCAGTTGGTGCACCCGGCCTTGAGCTGGCCGTCGCGCGTGGCGTGGCTGACGCGGTAGGAGCGCGTCTTGCCGTGGTACGGAACGTAGGCGTCGCGCTTCCGTTCCTTCTCGGGGAAGAGGTTGGGCGGACGAGTGTCCTCGGGGATGGCCGCCGGACCGGAGGCGGGGGCGAAGTAGTTGTGGATGTTGTTGTTGTTGGTGGTGTTGTTGTTGTTTACAACTTGGGGACCGTCGTCGCCCCGGTGCCGCTTGGCACACGGGCTGTCCGGGTTGTGCATTTTTTTCTTGGGCGCAAAACTTTTACACTTCTTTACGAACTATGGTCAAACGCGCAATCTGTGGGCAAACTAGTATCATCCAGGTTTGCGTTGTCTTCTTCGAGGTCCTTGGTTTCGTCTTGTGTTTACTTTTTACGACACAATGGACACGCATACGCATTTGCGGACCATGACGAAGATGTCTTAAACCAACAATTGATGCATTTCCCACAGAATGTGTGACCGCACCTGAGAGCACGCGTATTGTTTTTACGAATCGGCTCCAGACATATCGGACACGGATCGACGAGCTTATTGTCGGCAACGTTGACAGTTAAGAGCGGTACTTTCAGAACCGTGTCACAAAGCTCGTCACGAACCATATTGTATTGATCCTTACGCAATGATGCGCCCATACTTTTGCCAATAATTCCTCTGCTGCAGCAGGGACAATCCTTGCGCGAACATTTGGGGTGCGGGTAATGCATGTATCGCCATGTGTGCGTTGCAGTGTCAAAACGCCATTTCGTGTCATTAGTGCCATCGTAGTCACTTGTTTCCGACTTTTGTCCCGTCCGGGTACCGCCCGGTCTTATGAGACGCCCGTTATTGTACCAATTACGCACTGGTCCGCGCATCATTTCTCGTCGCACAGGACCCAACGGCAAATCCGACGCTGACATCCGGTAGTGAAAAAAAACGTTTACACTTTTTTACAAACTATGGTCAAACGCGCAATCTATGGGCAAACTAGTATCATCCAGGTTTGCGTTGTCTTTTTCGAGGTCTTTGGTTTCGTCTTGTGCGACACTGGGTGCAAGCTCACGCCAAAGCTGTGGGAACGAACGAATCGGTTTTCCGATTCTGCCATTGTAGCTTAACAGCCAGTCTAGTCTTTTCTTGTTTTTTGGTCGTATTTTCGTCTCCAACAGAAATTTGAAACGGCGTTGAGACGGTACAAAAAATTGACCGGTTTTGTGTAGCTGAACTGTCTTCTTGATCAATCGTTGAAGATGTGCGCATACACGCTCGTCCAGAGGACAATCTTTATCCATAATGTTGATTCCGACGTTCTCATTGTCAAAAACAAAGGCTTCGTCATTTTGTAGCGTAAGAATCATCTGGACTGCTCGTGCCGTGTTCGTCCCAAAGTCGTCCTTCAAACTTGCGGCCAGATCAATCAGTCGCCCGTGCAGAACAGGGCCAGCGGTAGTGTCGTTCTCCAAAATGAAGGTGATAACTTTGTCTTTGATAGAAGAATACATTGCTCAGAAAATTTCAGGCGCCGACAATGTTCCGGCGCCTTCCTTTGAGTTGCCCAAAAAAGTAAAATGCTTAGCGTTGTTTTAGTTAGGCAACAGTGGAAATGGATTGTGATGATCGGACGCGAGATCTTACGAATGTAAGTGTTGAAGAGGAGCGCAAACTCAGCAAGTTCATGAAGGTTTTGATCGGCAAGAAGGAGGCAATCGGAATTTTGCGCGAACGGCGTAAATCGGGGCGCTGTCACGTGCCTTTAATGCATCAACGAAAAGCCGTAAAATTTATGATTTCACCAAAACAGAGACGATCTGTTCTCGTTCACGATCCAGGAATGGGAAAAACGTACACACTGTTGTTGTTGATTGCTGCACTCTACGTGATCCACCCGAGAAGCAAATCAGAACTGAAGTTTCTTATTTCGACCCCGACTTCGTGCCTCGACCAGTGGTTACAAGAGGTCATGCAATCTTTGAACATTCCGGCGAAATTCATTTTGGCAACGACCAAGCTAGAGAAACTTACAAAGCACAACATTGCGGCTCATTCGATCATAATAGTTTCTCGTGAAACGATTGGACGCGCTTACAGCACTTGCTACGAACATGTCAGTGCTCACCACGTAAATGAGAACAACCGTTGGGTTTCGCAATGGGACCGAATACAAGAGACCGACGTTCACCCCCTTTTCGACCACAAATTTTCCTTGTTTGGGATCGACGAGCTACACTTCCTACGCAACCCTCTTTGTGCGTGGACAAAGGGACACGAGTTGCTTTCCCGGAACTCGCTGAAATCCGTGGGACTTTCAGCAACCCCTGTATTTAATAGCCCAAAAGATTTGTATGGTATTTCCACTGCAATGGATTTACGTCCTGAATTAAAAAAGTCAACTGAATGGTTCGTAGACAAAGACAAATCTCGAGTGAATACAAACACAATCAGAGCGTTCAATCATGAATACGTACACAGAGCAGACGACAGCATTCTCAATTTACCGCCGATCACACACGAATACATTAATTTTGACGTATCGATTCCTCCTGAACGAGTATCGGATTACAATGACATACTGCTCCGTGCTCGACAAATTCGATTTAGGATGCAACAAGATGGTCGTGCTGCCGGTAAAGACAACAAGAAGCTGGAGAACTACCTTCTGACGATGCAACAATTCTTGGTCTCTCCTCTGCTTGCAACAATGGGGGCAGCGCAACTTAAAGCACAACCAGGCTTGATCTTAGAAGCAGCGTCGGAAGACACAGGTGCGTTGAGAGCGCTACACGATCAGATCTTAAAGCTGAAAGCGCATGGCCACAAAAGAATAATGATTGCCGCATGTCATACCACACTTTTAAACGTCGCGAAGGTGTATCTCGAGAAGAGATGTCCAGAAGGCATGAAATTTATCGCTTACGACGGAACGCTGTCGCACGCAAAACGCATCTTAGCAATCAACGACTTCCTCCATGGTGAAGTTTCGAAAAACGAAATTTTTATCTTGGGAATGTCGATACTCGCCGGTGGAACGGGAACCAACCTCGTTCCAGGGGCGAATGCCGTGATATTTTTTGGCAGTCGGCCATTTTCGCCAATGCAGGTGATCCAGACCAGCAAACGAGTACATCGTATAGGTCAAGAGCATCCTGTGTTAATTGTTCACCTCGTTGCGAATGGGTCTGTCGATTATGCGATCAATTTAATACACGGAGATAAACTAACACTTTCGAACGCGGTTATCGACATGGATATGATGAACATAGAAGCAGACGGAGGGAAGTGGCGCACAACTGGACGCATAGTCGATGGGTGCCGTTTTTTGAACGAAGCTGGGATTTTCCCCGATGTACACATTACTGAAGCAGAAGCAATCCGAATGTCAGAGAAACAAGCCACATTGGCACTCGGTCAAACAGGAACGTCGTGTGACTCTAATGTTTTACGTGGCTTACGTGATGCAATTGATACAGACCCTGAAATGCCCCCGTTTCCTTTTGCAGTATCTCAAGCATTAGCTTCGAACGCGACTCGCACACCGCAACCTCGATTCTCAATGGACAATGTCATTTCTTTGCAACCCGTTTTAGCCAAATACGGATCGGGCATGTAAACAGTGAACTATGTAAAGTAAATCATGCTACATACGTTACTTTCTAGACAGGTTCATATCGGAGACTCTTTCATAAATCATCCAAAGCTGCAAGTTCGTTTTTCACACACAACTCTGTCACTACAAGACGATGAATTTGACATGGCTTGGCATTCTACATGGAGTGCATACTTTGAAGATGGAGACGAATTCGATGATTTTATCGCTTATTTTTTCGAAAATGCGTGCAGACCTCCGCTTCAGCTTGCAATGGAGGAAATTCCGTTAGGGTTATTGGTATGTACGAAGAAGTGCAAAGAAGGTTACACTCCTGTGTTTCAAGAACTGGAGCACGGTCAGCGAGTCCGAAAGTGCAAGCGTGTGCCCGTCCGAACTCGTGTCACCGGCGCCTGATAATAATATGACAACTTTAAACACTACACACACTAAAAACAAACGTGTGCTTCTACCTGATGCGTATGCTACGCGAAAAAAGCGTCTCGATCAAAAAAAACATTCTACTTTTTGTGGTGTTGATGATAATGATCGTAGTGAAACGTCATACAAAAAAATTGGTCTGAAGCTCGATAACGATTCAATGCATTACCACAAAGCCACATTTTCACCTTTGGGTGTTAAGATTGAGCGCATAGTTTACGGCAGCGTGGCAGAAAACACCACGTTCTCGTTTGAAACAACAAAGTGGCGTCCGTCATTAAATCTGTCAGATTCTGATACGGACGTGTCTCTCTGTTAGGAAATCGAGTTTTTCTTAACTCTTAAAGTGCGCTGTCTCTTATTCGCTGGTGCTCTTAACTCGTTTTCGTGTTCCTCTGTAAGATCATTTGCAGCTTCGTAACAAGGTCGTGCACCGCACATAATGTGGCTCAAAATTATTCGTGTCTGCATTGTTTTCATACAGCTGGGTATCCAAGATTTGTAGTGTTGTGGACAAAAATAAACGAATCGAAGCGGAGGTGGGATCGCAGAGTTATTTCCACTTGTGTCGTGAGGGGCTTTAACGAATTTCCATCTAGCACCAGCTCTTTTCGGGTCGACCTACAAAAACACACGTCAAAAGCTGTTTGAGAAAACAACACAGCATGCAAGAGAGCAAAGTTATGCATGGCATGTAGCGTACCTTCCCACAGTATCGACACGCTTGTGTGGACGTCGCACGTGTTATCGTTTGCTTGATGCCGTGGTTTAGCATTTCACTATCGCACCGCAGGCAACACGGATCCGCTCCAAATATGTTATTAGGACTCATTTTGAGCAAACAACCACATAGATGGCACATAGTGAATAAGCCATTCCACAGTTTAACTGCTTTCCCCGCGATTGGAATGCTAACCATAGCCGTAGTGCCACAAATCTCAGAGCATTCCTTTTGTTCGAACGACACCTTTGAATCTCGTTTGGCTCTAGCAGCAACACCTTGACCAGATGTCGTATTTGTGTTGACATCAAATGCAGATTGAATGTCGTTTTTTTCGATTTCCAAGACGTCTACTTTAGCCTCTGCCATTTGTCCTTCCCGTGCCAGTGAGGACTTTAGAGATGTCGAGCTACGTTTTGCACATCTCAAACGACATATATTTGTCTCTGTGCATTTGTAAAGCATACTGGAGCGTGTACCAATTTCGTTAAACGAAGATTTCCATGACTCTCCGCCGTCGTCCACGACTGCGTTCGCGACCCGTTTGCACTCAATACAAACAATCAAATTTTTCATGTGTTCTGGTACCATCGCAAAACGTTGATCATCGGTCATCGTTTCCATTCCTTCACGTTCACAGATTGACGAACGTTTGATGACTGCGTTTTTCTGAAATTGTTTTGTGCGTTCGTTCAAGTCATATATCATTATGTGGTCTGACATGGAAGCAGCTCTGCAAAAGTGAAGTATCTGAGCGGCTGCATGAGGTCCATGAGTCGAGATTGCATTTAATGAATCTAACACATTTTTCGTACCAGCATTACTAGTAGTTCCAGAAACGCGTTCAAGGCCAAGTAATTTACCAACTTCTGAAAGCGTCATGAGTGCAGAGGTGGGCTGACTTAAGGCCAGACGCTGAAGATGGAGCTGCTCTCTTTTCGGTAGTAAGTTTGTAAGCGTCGTTGCACTGTTCAAGTCATGTATAGCTGCATGCTGTGCTTTGTCCAATCTACATGCACGCATGTTGTGGCATGAACTGTGTGCCCAAAATGGTACGAAGTTGCACTTAAATGCCGTAGACCAGATTTCAGATGCGATCGACACAGCTGAGACCTTTGATTGTACGCAAGGAGTGCCTCTTCCAAGGTAACTATTTCGGTTGGCACGAACTTGGATCTGTGAACCCTCACCATTCAAAGGAAATGTAAGGTATTTTTGCATTGCGTCTTTGAAGCTCAAAGTACCGCGACTTTGAACGATTTTCATACCAACGTCGACGAATGCCATAGCTGATAGTTCAAGTTCATACGGGCGCAGTTCTCCACAAGATCCTATTAATACACATAATGGATGTTGACTTTGCTTCAGAGCATGCACTGTGGCGAAATCGGAAGCAACTGTGTTAGAAACGAATCGTCGCATAAGTTCCTTGAATGCCATCTTGTTGGAACATAATATCTTTACCCATTCCATTAAGGTCTGATCCTTCATGTGCAGACTGAGTGAGAGGCGGTCTTTCCAATGTGGTCTACGCGATGGATGCAAGCATGCATGCAAGCCTGTAATTGAAACTGATAAAGCATTTGAGCACACTTTCCTGATTGGAAGACTACCATTAATGATTTCAGTCAACGTGGAATCCCAGCCGCGAGGTCCGGTGTTTGTGCATTTAGACAGCAAAGAAACAAAGTTTGCACAAGAGCCCTTAATGCTGGGTGACAATCGATGTGCATAAATGTGCGACAGTTCAGGTTCGTTAAATTCATTCAGGGTCGAATGTAAGGAAGGATGTGCTGCACTAAGACCACGTTCCAGCAAGTCGTGTATGTAAAGAGCGTGTGCTGATGTCCAGCATGCCGCATGACAAGAATCTTTGTACACCCTAGCGACTTTGATGCTTTTCAATGCACTTTTAGGGTACTCGCCACATGGTGACATACGGTTGCACCTTTTTATGATGTAAGCTTCACAACATGCACCTAGCAACAACCTAGCTAGTGCAACCAGGTGGACTTGTTCAACGTCACTTCTTTGTTCCAAGCACGATTCTGGTTGTGTAGTGTATTCGCCCTCGTTCAGTATTGCTTTCTCGAGCACGGAAAGAGCCAGGATCACTTCTTTAGCCTCTGAACAGATTTTTTGTCCACCAGAATAGCCACTCTCAAACTCACTTCCAATTATATGGTCGATGCGAGATGCAAAAATCCATGTTGGGAGTGCTGGTAAGTCGTATTCCTTGTCAATTAGATTGCATATACGTTTTAAAGCGTGAATGGTTCCTGCATCTTCAAACTCAGCAAACAATGGTCTTAAGCAACCAACTTGGCCTGCTTCGATTTCGCCGCCTTCGGATTGGCCGAATCCGAAGGCGGCTGGCGAAAAGACAGACCATCCAAGTTTTCGTCCATGCCTATCCCAACTTGCGTTATTCGGTTCCTGTTGTATTCGTCCTTGGTGTATCTATAATGGGACGATGAAAAGCGAACGACTGGTTTGAAAGAAAGTGCCGACAACGACGAGTTTCTCTGCGAGTCCATCTTAGTGAAGTTTTCGTCCACAAACAGCATTGCACTCTGACGATATCCGTCTTTGCAAAGCACCATGCTTGAGTGAGTTGGAAGTTTGTGCGCGTCTTGAATAATTTCTGAATGTTGCACAGTGTCCACAGCGTCCACAGCCACGTTGCAGAATGCCTGTGCATGTGTAGATGTTGGAATTTGGAACGTGCTGTCGGTGCGTGCAAGGATGTAAGTGTAAGACATCCAGTACCGACTACACAGAAGGCACTTTTGACGTGTTTCCGGAAGACCACGGCCTTCAAGAAAGTGCTTGTGTTGCGAAGGCAGAAGAAACTCTTTGCAAGTGAATCCCATATTATTTCCACTTCCGTACCTGAGTTTTGCTATGAAATTTGCCAAGCAGCGCTCGCCAAGCACACAGGGACGTTCTCCTACGGAAGCATCAGCAGGACTGTGATCGTGGCACGGGCGTGTCAACAACGTGCACTCTGGGAGAGGACTGTGTTAAGGGTCATCATTTTCGCACCACAAAAATAAATCGTCGTGTGACTTTGGAACAGCTTCAAGTTCGGGAATCTTTACATGAGCCTTTTGCATAGTTTCACTTATAAGCTGCAGTGTTTCCGTCGATGTCGCTTGCAAAGATAACATCGGGTGTAGCTTAATAAAGTTGTTCAACATCTCTTCGTCGTTGCTGTATTCTTCGTCGACACCGATTCCAGAAACGTTCGCTAGCAGATCTGTGCTAGCTGAAGTTGCCGGACGTTCTGGAACCAGTGCATGTTTCGCAACTTTTGCGCTCTTGGACGACAATGCTCTTGGTTGCGCAGGCAGGACGGCTTTCACGTCAAAAGAACCGTTGAATGTGGGAGATTGTTGCAACTCTTCAGGCAACATCGACGGAGACACGCATCTTTCACTACTCATGTATTACAGTAACAATTCTATTAGTTGACTTGTATATACTAAAAGAATTGTTTAGCGTTGCGTCAAGCTACGCTGACTAAAACTTGCTTATTAACAAAAGAGATTCACAAAAGCCGGAAAACCCACTCTTTCGACATCTTACCTTGGGCTGACCGTTAGGCAGCATCGAAAATACGACCCACTCGTTTGACTCGTGGAGTAACAGAAGTCTTGGTATATGTGGTGGTGGAGATATCGATTCAAAAAATGGTAGGCACACACGGCCGCCAAATGCATTGGATTTGCGTACATCCATATTTTTGTCTGCTACGATCAAGGCGTACCCAGCCAGAAGTGCGGAAATCTTGTGAATCTCGTCCCCGTCGTTTATGTATGACCATGCACTGCCTCTCATAGCAGCGTCGTGGGCTCCATTCACTACACTAGCATGTTGCTTTGTAGCTACAGTGTTTGTGGCTCGTGAAAAGCAAATCGTGCTTCGTGTCCCAACGACACATTGCGGCAACTTGAATGACATGATCATATCTCTAAAAATCGCTTGGCCAGATTCACTTTCTGCCGCTTCCGAAATTGCGCTTAACTTATCAGAATGATACTCATTTGCGTCGTTCATCATAGAAACAGTGTCGAGAGTCAAAAATGAACTCTTGTCTTGTATCACGGGTGCACTATTGGCCAGCATTGACGATGCAATTGCAGATGCGCTACAACGAAAAAATGTGCACGAAAGGTCGTACAGCTTCGACATGTCACTACCGACGATGAAACGTACTTCTTCCAATGCAGCGCGGCTGACTATGACATCGCTTTGTATGTCTCTAGACCACGAAGAGTCGGGTGTTGTCTCGGGAGATATCTTTTCAGCCAACGACTTCGACTTCCAAGCAAGAATCATCTGTTCGTTATGACGCATAGATTTTCTCGGTCGTTTGACCAACATGTCTTCATCGGAATCTTCAATGTTGGTATCATCGCCCGCGCACTCGCGATCAACCTGTACTTGTCCATCCGATAGGGCAATCAAGAAGAATACCAAAGACTGTGTGGTCTTGAGAAGCTTGATGTACGACGATTCGTCGGTTTCACAAACTATTCTCCGCGCACAGTTAGCACCCGCACACAGCAAAGACATCTTAGAATTTTGACTTAGGCGACTGCCTCGCAGAAGAATATCACGTAGTCGCAGCATGTACACAGTTGCTTTTTTATGCGACTCTACGGAAAGTGCATGACGTACGTCAACGCCAAGTCTTTGCAATACCTTGTTTGATAAGTTATCAGCTTCATGCGTGTCGTTCACGTTGAACGCTTCACTTTGGCTGCACACAGACATACTTTAAGTTTTGCACATGTAAACTATATTATCTGAATAAAGATAGCGCATGTTATCACCGGCTCTATTAAGTGTGTGAGAATCTAAAAGATCCCGAAAGGTGGGCTAGAGCAGGCCCGTCGAGTTAGCGCTTTAACGACGCAAGATCAGGAAAGTTCTGCTCAGAACAATCGTCATCGTATTCGTTATGGTTGTTTCCATTTCTGGAGGGTTGGATGTCCGTGAACATGTGCCTTTGAGTCGATGTCTTCTGAATAGAAAATGTAAGCTGCAGATTTTCCCAGATCATGCCATTGTCCATGATTAGATCACAAAACTTGTTTATGAAAGACAATTGTTGAAGCATCATGAGTTTTGCCTTCTCTGTTCCTGCCATTCCGCTAGTAAAAGCATCAGAGTGCACGTCAAATATATTATCTGCTGTATCACGTAGATTTGACACAAACATATTGATGGAAGCGTTTGTTTTTGACTGAAACCATGCAAAGTCGCTTGCGTTGCGTGGGTTCGTAAGGCCGCTTTTTTGGTGTTGGTCGACCATGTCGGATATGGTTAAGCAGAAAGCACGACCGGCTATTGGATATAGCATAGTGTTGATTATCGCACCGCCGGAGATGTCGCGGAATGGCTTTTCGACGTTGTCAACGGTCGTTGTCACGTCATCGGGATTCTGTTGACTTTGCTCTATTAACGGAGACGCTATTTTGTACCGAAATGTCGAATAGTTGACACATGGCTGCGACTGGAGAGAAATGACATAGATGCGTTTACCATCTTTGCGACCTTCAGACACCAACGGTGATGTAAACGGCTTGCAAGGACCCAATCCCAATGTTTCAATACGAAGATCTTTGTTGATTTCCTCAGTGAGCGAAAGCATGAAAAAACAAGCGGAGAGTCGCGTGTCCATCAGCACAGATTTGTCATTCTGACCCCTCACGCCTCTTCTGTCATATATTTGACGTGTAATGCCAGTTGCTTTGATTGTTTTGCCACTCGAAGTTTTAGGGTTGCACCGTCCTTTAAGTTGAACATCTACAATGCGAGATCCAGAGAAACACCTAGAATACAAGAAGTTGACCTCCCGCTTGACGTATTGGTCGAACACAAAAGGTCCGCCAGCTTCGGATGCCATTAGATCGCCTATTGCGCCACTAAGAGCCACAAACGCACAAATAATTAGGTTGCTGCCAGATACCAGTGAGAGTTTTTCTTTTTGCAACTGTAGTCGGGACTGCACCAAAAACTGAGACACTTGCCATACGTTGTGTCGAGAAACGTCACCCTTCATTCTTTTCTGGAAAATTTCGAGCAGCTTTGCAGACATGTTGCCAACCACCATACCCTTGTACGTGAAAGCACCCAGTATGATCGAGAATGCACTGCTGTCCCTGATAACTCTTTCAAACCAATCGGCGATGCATTGATGCACAATTCGGGCAGTCCTTACCGCACTTTTTGGTGTCTTCGTATACAATAACGATAGATTCCTTGTGACGATCCCGGAGAGATCCAGTATCAAACCTGATATCGTCTCCCACTCCAAAGACTCTTTTGCCTGTTGTCTGCATTGTTCTTCGGTCTTTCCTTCGCTGGAACCAGCCACGACATGATCATTCACGATGCTTAGACGAGCCATTGCCATGACTGCAAGAATCGTTTTTACCACCCTGGAAATTGTCTTCAAAGAAGCGCTGGAGTCAAATATTTCAGCGAGCAGTCTTGCATTTCCATACTCCTGAGAGTCAGTGTCCGCAGGTGGGCAATAATATCGCGCGGCAATGGCGTTTGCTGATTTCATACGACGACCATCAAGTATGCTTGAAAACATCAACGAAGACACCGCATTTGGTACTTGTTTCCAAGCACGTCGAAGGACTTGCAAAATCTCGTCGTCGCTTTTTGTAGTAATCGACGACAGTGCTTCCAGACCGTTGACAAGGTCTTCGGAAAATTTATCTCCGGTAGCATAGCACTCTTTGGCCACCGGTTTCAGCTTCAAATCATCTCGCAACAAAAGGCAAGTGTAAGAGTACGATTGGTTTTCTTTTGTTCTGCAAGACCTCGAATAGCACAAAGATGAATTGCCGATCTGTAGTTCATTGTTCGATAAAGTGTTGAACGAGACAGCAGTTCGCAAAAGATCTATCATTGCTATTGACAAATTGAACTTGTACGCAGGTCTCCCTTCATGATCTGTCGGAAGTTCTTCTGCTGGATTGTTTACTGCCCTTCTCAATACGGCATGACATGCGCTTGCCATAGTGCGGACAGCGTCAACATCACGTGCATCAAACACACCGTCGTCCGTCCTCATCATACAAGTTTCCATCATTTTGCATATGATGCCATTGAAACGGTCACACAACTGTTTGCCCCTCCACTTATCGGTTTCACTGTAAGGAGCCACGTGTGAACTGAGCATCATCATCTTCATCATCAGATCTGCGCTTGCGACTTTTTTGTTGTACTCGGACACATCCACACACGTTTCTGAGTTATGCTTTAGAGTAGTGGAATTGCTGTCCAACGTCTCGTTCTTAACCGTTGTGAATCCAAATAGTGAACGAGTCGGTGAGTTTGGATCAGCTACTGCCAAAGGAAGCCCGTTTGCGTCGACCATCTTCAATTTCAGGTCCGACGTTCCTGACAGCTCTTCTGCTACTCCTCCATCCGATACGTTGCTAGTAGGATTAACGTTAGAGTGTAAACTCAACTGTGGACGTGCGGAATGCACTGCTTTGGCCTTCTTCGACGAGGGATGTTCCCCACCATTCAGTTTAGATTTATTTGAATGCATCGTGTTGTTGGATAGACTGTTTCAGGCGCCGACAATTAGCGGGTCGTTTACCCTTACTCCCAGGTACAAAACAAAATACCCAAGAGAAAATTGTGGGCAAGTCTTATTTACAGGCGCCGTTTGAAATTTTTAAAAGGGTGTGCTGTCGTAACTTGCCTTTGTGGGTTTTGAATGGGATGAACTTTTTTACATGAACTAGCACGTGGTGATCGAAAGCCACGCGTGCTCGTCGACGTCGTCGCGCACGTACCAGCCGCGCAGCGTGCTGTCGAGGAAGACGTGCATGTCGCGCAGCTGCATCTGCTGAACGCTGCCTTCAAAATCTCCGTGTGAACCGTCCACGAGCGGACAGTCGTAAATATCAAACGGCCGCGCACACACGTGCCGCCGGGTGTCGTACGCCAAGCTCAGGGTTGTGCAGTACGTGCACGCACAGACGGCGTCGTGAATCGCACACTCGAAGCGATCTTCACCACGACGACGGCCCGCGGTCCAAATTGTCAGGTTCGTGTCGGCGTGCAAATTGATCTTGGCGTGGTCAATGTTTAAATCCGACGACAGGTACAGGTGTCCATGCACAAAGAGCGTCACCACCAAGCAGTCCGACCACCTTTCACCGACATACCCTACCATCCCTGTTCCACCTCCAAATCACTCAAAGTCGGGAAGGAACTGGCTCTGGTCCGCGCTCCGCCGTCTACGCGCGCTGGGACACCACGACGAGCCCTGTCGAGATTTGGAAAATAGAGTGTTGAGCAAACTGTTTTACCCCTTTTGTGACTCTCGCTTTCCGAAACCACCTTTAGCGCTAGGGCTGAGTTTCCAAACGTAATTTCATCGGCGCCTCAAAAATGTCACTCGATGCCAATCTCAACAGTGTGGGTACCGGAGCTCGTCTTCGGACATCTTCGCACGCGCGCCTCGGGAGGACGATGGCCGCGCGCAAGCCTGCTCCGGTTAAGCAAAATGCTGCGCTGCATATGCAGCCATACGCCGTGGACGACTCGCTGTGGGTGATGAAGGTGCCGCGCTTTCTCCTCGAGCATATGCTGTCGCGTGGGCACGAGACCCTCGGCGAGGTTCGCGAGGTGCCCATGACCGAGGAGGAGCAGAAGAGGCCGAAGCCGGCGGGTGCACCGTCGTCTTCGACGACGTTCAGCTTCACGCTTGCCGACGAGGGCCGCCCTGAGAGCGTGCCGCGCGACTACGAGTTCCGCTTTTCGGTGCCGCCTCCCGGCATGTACTTGACCTCTCGTGGTGCCAGCGACACCAGCCTCGTCGACGAGCCGCGGCACGAGGGGCGTGTTGCGTCGCGCGGCGAGCTGAAGCCACGGGAAATGGGTGCAGCGTACCGGAGCCTACTCAAACAGCGCGGCCAGAAGGCGAGCATTCCGGCACGCGTTATGGGCATCATCGAGGACGATAAGGCAGTCAAGCACGAGCGGCAACACCTCAAACAGGTTCGTGAGGCCGAGCGCGCTAGCTTGCAGCGCAAGCGTGAGATAAAGGAGGCGAACAAGTCTTCGAAGCGCGCACGCCCCGAGCTCTCGATTAGTGAGCTTAAGGCCGAGATCATCAAGCTCTTCCGCACCAAGGCCTACTGGTCCCGCCAGGAACTCATTGCACAGCTCGGTCATGCGGGCATTATGAACGAGGCGCTCAAGGAGTGCACCGAGAAGGACACCAGCCCCGGTGTGCACAAGGGTGACTTCCGCATCCTAGAGAAGTTTCGCACCAACATTCCCGCCGCCTCCTCGTCCGGTGCGGAGACGATCGTGCGCAAGCATCGATTTTAAATTCTAGAGAGGATGAAGAGCGTTTCTTTGTCGGAGCCTGAAAACTTCCACAATAATTTTATCAGATTCAAGCCGCTAAGGCGCAAAAGTGACTAGGTAGAGTCGTGCGGTTGTGTGACGAAACCTGTGGGACCAACATGGCACCGCGTTTTGTTGAAGTTTTACGCCCTGTGCAAGAAGGCGTGCGATTTGCTTCAGCATTACCGGACGTAGTATTAAGTTTGATGAGCTGGGTGTTACCGCGAAATACAGTTGACGTCATCACAAACACGATGACTGCCTTCGAAAAATGCATTCCTAACATCAAAGCATGGACGGACTTCAAGCTCGCAGTAATCTTCTTGGTCGAAAGTCTACCTCCTGTAAGAAATGAGGTAAGTGTTCTTTTGAAGATATCCGTCTTTTTTCTACTGTTCCGGTCCGCGTTTGTTCGCCTTTGTACACGATCCATTCTTTTAAACTATGGCGCGTCAAATGCAATTTTGAAAGACAAGAACATGTAAGAAGACATCGGGTGCTACACAAACGATTTGTGTTCTCACCCTGTGTGAAGAATAGCTTGGAGCTTGGATACAAGATCCAAAGCTTCTCCCAAGAGTTTGGACTCCAACGCTCCTGTACTAGCAACATTTCGTGAAAGCGCTTGTACAGTTGCACCGAACAATTCGGATGGTGACATCTTCGTGTTCAGGTCAACATCCGTGTTAGTTGCAGCGCGTACAGCGGCAAACATAGACCGTAGTTTGGACTCTTCATCAAATTGGTGAGAACTTGCCACTGAATGCAGATTCCGCTGTGCTTTCACACGCCGATTTCGCTCAAGCATTTGCCGCTTCCTGTTCATCTTGATGACATCACTTCTCAACTTGGCCGCCCGTGCAAACCGAAATAATGGACTTTCCATAAAATGAATAAAATTACGCAATCGCTCATCACACCAGTTAAACAAACTTATCATAACGCACAAACCATAAGTTAGCGGCTACCACCACCGGTCCCTGTTTCAGAATGAATCCAGGGCCTCGAAATTCAGCGGGGTGAGATCCTCGGAAGGTTTTATCTTCATGTCCACAAAGTTTTTGTACCCTTCAACTTGCGCAAGAGCGTTTATTAGCTCTTGCTGAAAGTCGCGCGCAGCGGAGGGCTTCGACTTATCAGGTGTACATGTAACGAAGGTCAGGTCCGGTACCTTCAGTGCTTCATTGTGCCAATTGAAGGCACCCGATTTTGCAACAAACGGTTCCATACCTTCGTACACAGATTCGATCTTAATGATCGCATCTTTGATTGCTTCTTTAGGTGTATCAAATTGGGCAACCAATAAGCGAAGGGGATCGACGGCTGCGTAGCCAACGGTCACTTTATGCATGATGGGACCACACAAGCTCCGGTATGTGCCTTCATATTCTACCGTGATTTGAACACAAACTCGAATTGTATCGACGAGCTCGGATTTCATGATAACAGTATTTCTAGGACTGGTATTATATGCAGGCGCCGGTGTTGTGGGGGTGTTGTGGGTAAATGCAGTTTAAGGTTGTTATTGCTCAATCCACCAAAAAGGTTTACTAGCCGGGATGACTCTTCACATTCCAACTTAACCATCATACACTCTCACCGTCCCTCACACACTCATGCACTCTTGCGTTGCAGTCATGGGCTTCAGACCTGCTCGTTACACTCTCACCGTCCCTCACACACTCATCCACTCTTGCGTTGCAGTCATGGGCTTCAGACCTGCTCGTTACACTCTCACCGTCCCTCACACACTCATCCACTCATCATACACTCTTGCGCGACCGTGACAATCGCCGTCTCGTACATACTTTGGTCGTAGCTCGTACAGCTCTTACACACTTGGGTTATCTACATGTCAACATGGGTTGTCAACATGTCAACATGGGTACTCTTCCTATGTGTTGTACTCCTAGAGCACATCAAAGTTCTCGGTGCACTCTGTGCCCATCCTTACGGATCGCGTTTCGTTGCGACTTCACTTTCCAAATCAGCCAATCGTTTGATAATCTTGTTGCATGTGTAGTCGAGGCGAGCATTGTGCAAATAATAAATGGGATGCCCAAAGCACCAGAGACGGTCAGTTATTTCCCAAAAGGAGTCGAGGTCGTCAGCAACGGCCAGTGGATGCGCTAGCAGGTGAATCAATTTTGCCATCGGTGGGACGTACGTAGTTTTTGTGAACGCGAACCTTGCAATTTCACCTCGTTTTGGTTTCGCCTCTTGGTTAATCTGCTTTAGCATGCTCTTTGCCTCGTTAAAGACCACCTGTCCCATTGCTTCAGGAGGAGTCAGAAAAAGAACCTCGCGGTCGAGCCTTTCAAACATTGACCGGTCGTAGGCGTAGTTTCCAAAATCGTATCCAGCCTGTTGCAAATGCCTTTTATGTGCAACGAAGCCTTTGTGTACATCTGCAGTAGCAATCATTCCACTGTATGGCGTTTCCATTGCTACTCGTACTTGAGATTGGATCGTTTCCCATTGCAGTAATTTGTCTGTATGACTTTCGGCGTCGTCGTGAATGTAGAATTCGGTGTTTTCGATGTGATCCGCCATTCAATTAGGCGGATACAAATCAGGCGCCGACGTTGTGATTACCCAATTGGTCGGGCTAGTCGGGCTAGCCTCGCTGAATAGAACATTTCACAATTCTCGACATTTCCGTTACAAAAATAAGTTTCGTAACGTGTACATTATCCCCTCGTGTACATTATCCTCCTAGCG
>Ga0315315_10001412_pt1 | contig 21923 bp, 21 predicted proteins | sample M140m3416metaG_FD_203699 | JGI IMG/M metagenome (GOLD analysis project Ga0315315, IMG submission 203699) | Ammonia-oxidizing marine archaeal communities from Monterey Bay, California, United States - M1 40m 3416 | ecosystem: Environmental > Aquatic > Marine > Intertidal zone | place: USA...
GGCCAAATGACGCTGCAAGGTAATTTTGACCCCGCTCGGCTGTTGAGCCCAATTCCAGAGATTCAAAAGCGAACTCGGGAAATGATTGAACAATTTGGCACAACCAACTATATCGCCAACCTTGGTCATGGCATTCTGCCCAATATCCCTGTCGATCATGCCAAGGCCTTTGTCGATACTGTGAAATCCTATGAACCACGGCGATACTGATGAAAAAACGCTTTTCTTCCTATATCGACCAACTGCAAGATCGCATTAGCTCCGCACTGGAGAAAATCGATGGAGCAGCGCGCTTTCAAATCGATAACTGGGAGCGTCCCGGCGGAGGTGGAGGACAGTCGCGGATTCTCGAAAATGGAGGGGTATTTGAAAAAGGAGGGGTCAATGTATCCAAGGTTTACGGTCAGCTGCCCGAACCCATGAAAGCATACCTTAAGGTAGAACAGGGTGATTTTTTTGCCTGTGGCATCAGCTTAGTCATTCATCCCAATAGCCCGCTCGTACCAACCGTTCACGCCAACTTTCGTTATTTTGAGCTTTATGACAACAACAAAGAAGTTGTCGATCAGTGGTTCGGAGGGGGAATCGACCTCACGCCTTACTATCTGTTTAATGAGGATGTGGTGCATTTTCATCAGCAGTGCAAGTCGGTTTGTGATGGGCATGACCCAGCGTTCTATCAAACTTTTAAGGACAAATGCGATCGCTATTTTTGGAACACGCACAGGAATGAGGCGCGCGGAGTTGGAGGATTGTTTTTTGACTATTGCCGTGCGACTGATGAACGATCGATAGAACAATGGTTTGACTTTGTCACCTCGGCAGGAGATGCCTTTTTGGATTGTTACACCCCCATTGTGAACAAGCGAAAAGACCTCCCGTTTGGCCCCGAACAACGAAACTGGCAAGAGCTGAGACGAGGACGTTATGTCGAATTCAATTTGATTCATGACAAAGGCACCCTCTTTGGCCTCAAAACCCAAGGCCGAATTGAGAGTATACTGATGAGTCTTCCCCCTGCTGTGCAGTGGAAATACAACGTCAGCCCAGCCCCTGACTCAGAAGAAGAACGCCTCGTGCGTGTATTACAAAGACCCATCAACTGGATAAAACAATAAGTGATGTATCCTATTCGTAGAAAAAGACGTTTACGCAAAAGTGCTGCGCTAAGAGACTTGGTGCAAGAAACACATATTCACCCCCATGACTTTATCGTTCCCCTATTTGTGGTGGAAGGTAAAAGTATAAAAGAAGAGATTCCTTCCATGCCAAACATCTGCCGCATGAGCTTGGATGAAATCCAAAAGGAAGTTCGCTTGCTTTGGAAGATGGGACTCAAAGGAGTTTTGGTTTTTGCCAAAGTAGAAGATCGCTTAAAAGACAACGCTGGCACAGAAGCCCTTAATCCTGACGGATTGATGCAACGCGCCATTCAAACGATCAAAGCTACTGTTCCTGAAATAGTTGTCTTTTCCGATGTGGCCCTCGATCCCTATTCTTCATTTGGGCATGACGGCATCGTGGAAAACAATACTATCGTCAATGACGCAACCATTGACGTATTGGCGCAAATGGCACTCAGCCATGCGCAATCAGGAGCAGATGTTGTGGCACCAAGTGATATGATGGACGGGCGGGTAATGCACATTCGAAAGGCACTCGAAAATAGCGGGTTTCCAGATACTTGTATTATGAGCTATGCCGCAAAATATGCCTCGAGTTTTTACGGGCCTTTTCGAGATGCTCTGGACTCGGCTCCAGGATTTGGAGATAAAAAAACCTATCAGATGAACCCCGCCAATCGAAAAGAATCCATGGATGAAGTCCTTCTCGACATCGAAGAAGGGGCCGACCTTGTGATGGTCAAGCCAGGCCTTGCATATTTGGATATTCTCCGCGACTTGCGCAATACCATTGATGTGCCTTTGGCAGTGTATCAGGTAAGTGGGGAATATGCAATGCTTCGTGCGGCCGCCGAAAAAGGTTGGTTGGACTATGAAACGGTGATGATGGAACAACTCCTCGCTTTTAAACGTGCAGGGGCTTCGATCATTGCAAGCTATTCCGCCAAAGATGCGGTGACTCTGCTAAATTAAGTCCCTTAAAAGAGTTGGAATAGTTTTTGTAAATTGGGTCGTATAATCAAATCTGTGATGCTCAAAAAAACCATTCGCTCTGTTGTCGTTGGCCTTGTTGGTCTCATTGCAGTTTTGTACCTCACTGGTAACGGTTTTGTTTTTCAACTCGTTGCCAAAGTACTGGAAACTGGTCGCACCACAGCCGGAATCGATGATTATTTGTATTTCGACAATGCAGAGATTCCTCCGAGTGACAACCCACAAGCTTGGCCTTTGCACGAAGATTTTAATCGCACCGCAAGCCAACCATCCCTCGATAGTCTTCACAAAGAGCTCAAGACCGTGGCCTTTCTGATTATCAAAAACGATTCTATCTGGCATGAACGCTATTTTGACGGATATGGAATCGACTCCAAAAGCAATTCGTTTTCAGTGATAAAAACGATTGTTGCTGCGGCCTTGTCCAAAGCCGTTGAAACGGGTGATGTGCAAAGCGAAGACCAGAAAGTGATCGACTTTTTACCATGGCTCATAGGAGACCACGCCAAAGAAGTCAGTATGGGCAATTTGGCAAGTATGTCATCTGGCCTAAAGTGGAAAGAAAATTATGAGAATTTGCTCACCATTACCCCCAGAGCCTATGTGGAGAAAGATATGGAAAGTTTGATGAAAACCATTCCAATTGAAGCAGAACCGGGACAGCGATTCGTTTACCAAAGTGGGAGTACCCAACTCCTGGCCATGGCACTCCAACAAGCCACAGGCAAACCGATTCGAACACTTCTTCGTGATTATTTCTGGAATCCGATGGGCGTGGAGCACCCAACCTCTTGGATTCTCGATAGCAAAACCCATGGTTTGGAAAAGGCCTATTGCTGCTGGAACGCTAATGCGCGTGATTTTGCTCGTTTTGGCAAATTGTTTAAAAACCATGGTGTTTGGAACGGAGAGCAACTCATCGACTCAACCTTTACCGCCAAAGCCGTACGCCCTCGTTTTGAAACCAGCCCACAATATGGCTATGGTTGGTGGCTTGGTGACGTGGACGGCAAAGCGTTTTTTAGTATGCGAGGACATTTGGGACAATATGTGATTGTCTTACCAAAATACGACTTGATTGTCGTGCGACTTGGTCATCGCAGTATGCCCGATCTGCCCGACTCCGATACGCCCGCAGATCTGCCGTTGTTTGTTCGAGAGACCGTTCAAATGTTAGCCCTTGACAATGAAACTTGAAAATATTCTTTTTCTCGATATCGAGACCGTTCCTCTACACCCCAACTATGACAACCTTTCTGAAGAGGGCCAACAGCTTTTTGCCGATAAAACCAGCTACCAGCGAAAAGAAATGTCTGCTGCTGATTTTTATGAGCGAGCCGGTTTCTGGGCAGAGTTTGGTAAAATCATTTGCCTATCGGTTGGTTATTTCACTTCCTTACAGTCAAAACCACGGCAGTTTCGTATAACAAGTTTTTTCGGAGAAGAAGTCGAGCTACTCACAAACTTTTCCCAACTGCTCAACACCTATTTTTCTCGACCTTATCACCGCCTATGTGCTCACAACGGAAAAGAATTTGACTTCCCCTATATCGCAAGGCGGATGATGGTTCACAGTTTGGAATTACCCCAAGTGCTACAAATCGCTGGGAAAAAGCCATGGGAAGTTCCTCATCTCGATACTATGGAGCTTTGGAAATTTGGCGACTACAAGCACTATGCTTCCCTCAAACTACTCACACATTCCCTGAATATCCCGTCTCCCAAAACAGACATCGATGGAAGTCAAGTTGCCCAAGTGTATTATCGGGACAATAATCTGGAACGCATTGTTCGCTATTGTGAGCAAGATGTGTTGGCAGTGGCTCAAGTCATCTTGCGATTTGCGCGTCACCCCTTGCTCACCGACGATGAGATTGCACATGTAAGCGCAAAAGAATAACTTGCAAACATGCCGAAACAAGCATTGGTGACCGTTGAGAAAATGTCCATTCGATTGGGTGGTGTGAAGGTGGTTTTGAATCTCTCTTTTTCAGTTCATCACAATGAAATTTTAGGAGTCGTCGGTGAGTCGGGAAGTGGAAAGTCAGTAACTGCAATGTCACTAATGGGCTTGCTCCCCAATCAGGGTGACAGCTTACACGCGTCCCGTATGGATTTTGCGGGTCAATCCCTGATTCCATTTGACGAAAAGCAGTTTCAAGCACTTCGTGGAAAACAAATGGGTATGGTTTTTCAAGACCCGATGAGCGCACTCAATCCAAGTATGCGCTGTGGAAAGCAAGTTTTAGAAATGCTTGATTTACATAGTCCACACCCCAAAAAAAATCATCAAGCAAATATGCTTTCTCTTTTGGACAAGGTAAAACTCCCCGATCCCAAGTCCATTGCCAATCGATATCCTCACCAATTAAGTGGTGGACAACAACAGCGGGTCTTGATTGCCATTGCAATCGCCTGTAATCCCAAACTTCTTATCGCAGATGAGCCCACCACAGCACTCGACCCCGAGGTGCAGGAGGAGATTATGGCCTTGCTCAAATCGATTCAGTCGCAAAACAAAATGAGTATCGTGCTGATTTCTCACGACTTGAATTTGGTACAGCACTGGGCCGATCGCGTGTTGGTGCTCAACAAAGGAGTCTGCGAAGAAATAGGAACTGCCAAACAACTTTTTCAACGCCCACAATCTCCCTATACCAAAGGGCTGATCAATGCCGTCCCTCCAGTCGACTGTCGTCCAAAACGCCTGCAAACCGTTCAAGATTTTATCAACGGGAGTGCCAAGCCCACCAACGAAACAATCGCAGCACGAAAAAAAAGCCACAATCGAATCTATCAACAACCTCCAATCCTGGAGGTGAAAGGGCTTGAAAAAACATTTCGACAAGGAAAACAGTTTCATCATGCGCTGCATGAAATTAACTTTTCTCTCTATCCAGGGGAAACCTTGGGCCTTGTTGGCAACTCGGGAAGTGGGAAATCGACCTTGGGGAATTGTCTGCTCAAGCTCACCCAACCAGACCGCGGTGAAATTTATTATTCCGGAACCAAAATCGATACACTTAAAGGCAAAGTATTAAAGCAATACCGCAAAGACGTACAACTGATTTTTCAAGACCCGTTTTCTTCATTAAATCCCAAGCAAAAGGTCGAGAAAATCCTGACAGAACCCATGCTGGTGCACAATATTGGGGCCAACAAAGTGGAGCGAATTGATCGTGCTGTTCAACTTCTTGAACAAGTCGGTTTGGAAGCTGCTCATATGAATGCCTACCCCCATGTATTTTCAGGAGGGCAACGTCAGCGAATCGGGATTGCACGTGCCTTGGCAATTGAGCCAAAGCTCGTTGTGTGCGATGAGTCCGTTTCGGCTCTCGACCGTTCGGTTCAAGCGCAAGTACTCAACTTGCTAAACGAGCTCAAAGAAACCTATGGATTTACCTATTTATTTATTGCCCACGACCTTGAAGTGGTGCGCTATATGTCTAATCGGATTCTGCATTTGCAAAATGGCAATATCATGGCTCTTGATGAAGCCGATGCCGTTTATCAGCAAATCCGAGATCATCAAACCCAAAAAACATCGTAAAGTGATAACTATTTTGAATTGTTTACCTTTGTGATAAACCAGTTGTTATGAGTATCGTACAAAATATCCATTCTTATTGGGCGTATATCGTTCTTGGCGTCTTGGTTCTTGCCATCTTAAATGCCTTTATTGGACGTTTTTCCAACAAACCATTTACGATCAAAGACTTACGTATTTCTCTCTTTGCGCTGATTGTCACCCACATTCAATTGCTTATCGGATTGATCCTCTATTTTGTGTCTCCACGCTTCAGTGCTTGGCAGGAAGGTATTGGTGCGGTAATGGGCGATAGCACCCTACGTTTGTACTTGGTAGAGCACCCGATTACCAATATCCTCGCTGTGGTTCTGATCACTATGGGCTGGTCGATGCACAAACGGCAGGCTGAAAGTGGAAAGCGATTTATGCGAATTGGGTTGTTTTATTTGTTGGGGCTTGTACTCTTGCTTAGCCGTATTCCTTGGTCTGAATGGCCATAAAAAGTAAAGGAGCGCAATGCACTCCTCTACCAACCAACCATATTAAACTATGAAAAACTAATATTAAGCAAATTTTTATTTGCCTACAGCAAGGTACTGACTAAACAGACGCTTAAATCAAAAACATTTGTTAAAGTTTTTTTATATTTCCTTTTACACCATTCCTTTTTATCTAGTTTTGTTGACTTCTTAGATGAATAACAAAATGACATTTGGAATCCTCGGTAGTGGAAGTTGGGCAACCGCCCTTGCCAAAATCCTATGTGAGCTAAACGATCCCTTGTTTTGGTATTTGCGAAACGAAAACACGATTGCCCACCTTCAACAAAAAGGAACTAATCCAAAATATTTACAAAATGTAAGCTTTAACCCCAATCAGCTCAAGCTGTCTAGCAATATGCGTGAGGTTGTCAAACAAGCCGATATTTTGATTTTGGCCATTCCTTCGCCTTTTCTCCATCAAAGTTTACAGGAAGTCAAAGACCTTCTCCCTTCAAAAATTGTGTTTTCGGCGGTGAAGGGAATCGTTCCTGAAAGCAAAGATGTGGTTGGCAAACACCTACACCACGCCTTTGGGGTGCCAAAGGATCAAATCGGGGTCATTATGGGTCCCTGTCATGCCGAAGAAGTGGCACTGGAAAAGCTCTCTTACCTGACACTAGCCAGCCAAAACCAAGACACCGCAAATTCCCTTGCCCAGCAAATGACGTGTAGCTATATCCGTACCAAAGTCTCCGACGACATCATCGGAGCAGAGTATGCAGGTACCCTCAAAAATATCTATGCGATTGCGGTGGGTATCGCACATGGATTGGGCTATGGCGATAACTTTCAAAGTGTGCTGATGAGCAATTCCATACGAGAGCTCAAACGCTTTCTCAAACAAATTCACAAGGCCAAACGCGATATGTCGCACTCTGCCTATTTGGGGGATTTGCTCGTGACTGGATATTCGCTCTTTAGCCGCAATCGGATGCTGGGAACCATGATTGGGAAGGGTTATACGGTCAGGTCCGCCCTGAACGAAATGACCATGATTTCGGAGGGCTATTACGCTTCGCATACCGCACACCTTTTGACACAGAAAATTGATAAGTCCTTTCCGATTATGGAAGCAGTGTACCAAATTCTATACGAGAAAAAGTCTGCCAAAAAAGTCATGGCCCAAGTGGCAGAAGGGCTGCATTAGCCCATCGCAGAAAATTGCTCTAAAAAGCGGATGTCATTTTCATAAAACATCCTAATATCCTCAATCCCATAAAGCAGCATCGCCATGCGCTCAAGACCCATCCCAAAGGCATAGCCAGAATAGATTGCCGGATCGATCTTGCAGTTGGTCAACACATTGGGGTCAACCATTCCACAACCCATGATTTCCAACCAGCCCGTTCCTTTGGTGATGCGATAGTCTGCCTCGGTCTCTAAACCCCAATAAATATCCACCTCCGCACTGGGTTCGGTAAAGGGGAAATAAGATGGTCGCAAACGAATTTTGGAGTTGCCAAACAAGCTTTTTGTAAAGTACAAAAGCGTTTGTTTTAGGTCGGCAAAAGAAACGTTTTTATCGATGTATAAGCCCTCCACTTGGTGAAACACACAGTGTGATCGGGCAGAGACATCTTCATTGCGAAACACCCGTCCCGGAGAGAGGGTGCGGATCGGAGGTCTGTTGGCCTCCATGTGTCGCACCTGTACCGATGAGGTGTGTGTTCGCAACAGCATATCGGGATTGGTTTGTACAAAAAAGGTGTCTTGCATATCCCGAGCAGGGTGGTGTTCGGGAAGGTTGAGGGCGGTAAAATTGTGCCAATCGTCCTCGATTTCTGGTCCAACTGACAAGGAAAAGCCAAGCTGTGAAAAAATATCGATGACCTGGTTGCGTAAAATCGAAATCGGGTGGAGTGAACCAACGTCTATGGGCTGACCCGGACGTGAAAAATCGATTGTAGATGAAGGATTACTCGACTTGGTTCCAGACGACTTTTTGCTCTCTTCCAGCTTGTTAGTCGTTGCGATTTTGAGAGCATTTAGCTTTTGCCCAAAGGCCTTTTTTTGATTATTGGGAACCTCCTTAAAGGAAGCGAAAAGCCCTGTTAGAATTCCTTTTTTTCCCAAAAACTTAATCCGAAAATTTTCGATCTCGGTGGGGTCATTCGACTGAAAGGCCTCCACTTCGGCGAGATGCGCTTGGATTTGATCGATCAACTGTTCCATAATCTGCAACAAAAATACAGCTTTCGATTCAGTCCGTCTAGACCCTGACAAAAAAAGGGCGAATATATTCTCAATCTTCGTTGTACATTTGTGTTGTGGAAGTCAATATCTTGGACTTGGTGTTTGGCGGGCTCATCATTTATGGGAGCTTTAAGGGCTTTCGTAAAGGGGTCATTGTGGAACTGGCCTCTCTGCTTGCTTTGGTGTTGGGGATCTATGGTGCCATCCACTTCTCTGGTTATGTGGCAGACCAACTCGCCAACTATATCGATTGGGACAAACGCTATGTGGATTTGGCCGCTTTTGGGCTGACCTCGATCGGAATTGTTTTTGGGATTTCCCTCCTCGGAAAAATGCTGACATCCCTTGCCAAGTTGGTTCTGCTCAATGGGGTAAATCGGATGTTGGGCTTGCTGTTTGGCGGACTTAAACTCGCTGTTTTTTCTGGCGTGATTCTGATTTTTTTGATGAAAGCCAATGCCCTATTTGGATTTATCCCCACCGAAATCATCGAACAATCATTGCTTTGTGACTCCCTACTCGATCTTGGGGAATGGATTTTTGATTATGTACCTGAAGGCAAGGCGCAAATCGATGGGCTACTCGAAGGCTAGAATGCGATATGCTGCACATCGTTTTGGGTAAGCCAGCCAACCGTACCATTGGCCAATCGCACCTTTACCCATTGCTCAACTTGGTCTTCTACCCTGACCTTGGTGCCCTCATGCAGTTGCACCATAATCTCAGAGCGCAAGTTGGGCTCGGATCGAAAGTCGGTCGTTTGCGCAAAAATAATCGCCTCGGACTGCTGTGCATCTAGAGCTTGCCTGTCCAACGCCAAACCAAAACTGCTCACACTCGACACCGCCAACAATAGGGAAACAACAAAAAATCGACGTTTCTGCCGAGACTGCCTGCTTTGTAAATAGCCCGCAAAAACCAAACACGCCAATGCCAATAACCCAATCACCAATCCACTCCACAATGGGAGGGAAAACGCACCCGAAAGACTATTAATAAACGCATCAAAAGCATTTGGTGGCAACTCTTCAATAACATCTATGGTCATGTTTTGGGCAAAGCGCAAGTTGTGCTGGATGTCCTCATTTGTGGGGTCGAGCAACTGTGCCTTTTCATAGTTGAGAATACTCGGGGCAATGCGGTTGAGCTTATAGTGGGCGTTGCCCATATTAAAATACAATTCGGAAGAATGTAGCCCAAGCTGGGCGATGGAATCATAGCCAGCTAGGGCCTGCTCATAGCTGCCGAGATTATAGTTTTTATTGGCCCGTGAAAATATAGAATCCAGGGTTTGTGCTTGCAATTGCACCGCCAGTAAGAACAAAAAAATCATGGACATTCTCATCTTACAATTGTTTATCGATTTGCGTGATCATTTTGGCAGTATTGGCATAGTCTTGCTCCATCGCCTTAACAGAAGAAGGGGTATAGCGCGCAAACTCACAGTTTTCGAGCACCGATACAAAGTCATTTACCAAGGGTTCTTCCACCCCGATTTGAGAAAGGATATTTTTGATTTTTTCTTTGCTAAAGTCCGCCGTTTCCATTTTTAGTTTGGCTTTGAGGTAGTTGTGCAACGCACGTTCCAGAGCAACATAAAACTCTTCAGAATTGTTGAGGTTTCGTTTGGCTTCAGACAGGTATTTTCGAGCCATGCGATTGGCAGTTCGCATCCGCACCCCCTCTGTATCGCCCAAGTGTTTGCGTTTGCGACGGGCATAGATCGCAAAAAGCAGAAGCAGTCCTAAAGGGGATATCCATAACCCATAAAACATTGCCGAGCCAAAAAAGAACGAGGGATTGATCGCGACAAATGAGGTATCGAGAGCAATAAACTTAAAGGGGGTGTCAATCGACACTGCTGCTGGCGTGGCAGGATTTACCGCTCGGTTGACCGATGGCCCTTCGGTTACATCAACGAGTTGTTCGTCGGATTTTACCGTTTCATAGCGTTTTGTTTTCGGGTTGAAAAAGGAGAATTCAACTGCTGGGATGGGGTATTTGCCCTGATACTGTGGCACAAGGGTGTAGCTCTGCGTTACCGTGCCGCTCATCCCACTGAGATTGCTGCGGATATTTTCTTTGGATTCGGGTTCATATCGCTCGATAGCACTTGGCGTTTGCAGCTTTGGTAAGCTAAACAATCGCAAATTCCCACGTCCAGAGATTTTGACTTTTGCTTGTAGGGATTCGTTGGCCTTTAGCTGTTTTTTTGTGGTGGAAAGGTCGATGGAAAAATCGCCAACTGCTCCGCTAAAATTGTCGGGTTGTCTCTCGCTTGGTAAGGGCTTGACATTGATGTTGAGGTTTCCTGCCGAAACGAGTTTGGGTACTTGTGTATAGATCACTCGTTGAAAAAAGTCGCGCTTGCCAGTGGGCACATTGACCGTTACGTCTAAGCTCAAAGGTTTGATTTCCAGTTTGCCCGCACGTTGTGGGTATAAGACAACCTTTCGCCATTCGACCAAGTTGTAACGTTCGCCTTTATAAATTGAAGATGCCACGTCGCGATTGGGAATATCCACGCTGTAAGACCAAAAGTCATTGTACTTGGGCATATCCACTACGTCTACGTCGGTGGGGTTTACATTCTGGGCAAAATACAGTTTGTACACAATCGTAATCGGCTCATTGACATATGGATTTCGTTTGGAAACCTCAGCCACCAAATGCAGCTTTTCATCCACAATATTTTTGGGATCATTGGGGTCTCTCGGAATGGCAACAGCTTCGGAGACGTTAATCGTTACTGGTGTGGTTTTATAGGTGTTTCCTTCGTATTCGATCTGTGCTTGTTCGATGTCATACACCCCTTGTTGGAGAGGCGTTAGAAAATAGGTATAAGTCATTGAATAGGTGCGTTTGCCATTGACAAACACATTGCTCACCGATTGCATCGGTCCTGAAATAACCCGGAAAGAAGAAAATTTTGGCGGTCTAAAATTATCTCCGGGCTTATCGATCTTGAAGTCAACGCGCAAGCGTTCATTGAGCCCAAGCTGTTTTTTGCTCACAGACACCTCAAAGTTGATCTGCCCCCAGCCAAAAACCGAAAACAACAACAGTCCAAAAAGCAAATGCTTACTGTTCATCTTACCAGTCTTTTTTGGATTTTGGTTTAACGGGTTTGGCCTTTTTGGCATTGACCTTGTCTTGTACTTTTTTCTCCTCGTTGTTCATCGCCTCAAGCAGATTTTTAATCTGTTGTGGGGAGAGTTTTGTGGGTTGGGATTTGGGGTCTTGTTGTTGGTTTTGGGGGTCTTTCTCTTTATCGGACTGATCTTGTTGGTCTTGGTTATCCCCGTCTTGATCTTGGTTTTTGTTGTCTTTGCTGTCGTCTTTTGGAGACTGCTCATCACTGTCTTTATTATCCTCGTCTTGCTGGTCTTGCTGGTCTTGCTGGTCTTGCTGGTCTTGCTGGTCCTGATTTTGGTTTTGATCTTGGTTCTGATTTTCGTTTTCCAACAACTCCTTAGCCAAGGCATAATTGTACCGCGTTTGGTCGTCTTTGGGGTTGTTTCGCAAGGCCTCTTTATAGGTTTCTACCGCTTTGGCATAGTCTTTTTGATTCATAAACACATTGCCCATATTGTGTAACGCGCTGTGCTTTTTTTCCTTGCTTTGTGCGCTCATCGTGGCAGACTTATAGGCGTTAAAAGCCTCCCCATAATAAGATTCATCAAAGAGCGTGTTGCCCAAATTGTGTTGGGCGATGGTGTTTTTGGGTGCGCCGGCTAAGGCCTTGCGGTATTTTTTCTCGGCCTGTGCATAGGTCTCTGATTTGTGGAGTTCGTTTCCGTCAAAAATCAAATTGTCCTCCACTTTTGTTTCGCTTGTTTGGGCAAAACCCATAAGCGCGACAAGTATGCAACCGACAATCAATAGCTGTTGTTTCATTTGTCGTTGAATAAATTTAGAGATTTGATCCATTTGGTTTTACGATTCAATAAAAATAAATCAAAGCAAACGAAAAACAAACCGATGGCAAGCAGCCATTGATATTGATCCTTAAAGCGAACAAATTGTTTGGCTTCAAACTCTGCTTTATCCATGGCGACCAAACGATCGGTAATCGAACTGACAACCTCACTGGTATTGTCGCCAATCAAAAACAAGCCCCCTGTGTTGTTGGCTACAGTTTGTAAAATATCCGTGTTCATTCGGGTGATGACCACTTCACCCTCTGCATCTTTTTTAAACGAAGAAGTTACCCCATTTTGTTTGAGCGGAATCACATTGCCTTTTTCGGTTCCCAAGGCAACAGTAAAAATGGTAATGCCCTCCGCTGCTGCTGCTGATGCTGCCATTTGTCCGCCTTCTTCATGATCTTCCCCGTCACTGAGAATCACCAACACCCGATTGGTTTGGTTCTCATCGTCAAAAAAAGTTTTTGATAGGTCAATGGCCTCGGAAATGGCGGTTCCTTGAGAGGACAGCATGTCCGTATTGAGGGCTTGTAAAAAGAGTTTGGCAGACTCATAGTCAGTTGTTATGGGCAGTTGTGGTATGGCGCTTGCTGCATAGGCAATGATTCCAACGCGATCTCCAGACAGCTTATTGATCGTTTCCGAAACCAAGCGTTTGGCTTTTTCAAGTCGGTTGGGCGCAATGTCTTCCGCCAACATGCTTTTGGAGACATCAACTGCAAAGACCAAGTCCACACCCTCCCGCTTGACCGTCTCAAGTTCTGTGCCCATTTTTGGGTTTACCAATGCGAAAATCAAAGCCGTAAACCCAAGGAGTAAGATCACAAACTTCAGGTGATTTTTGAAAAATGAACTGTCTGGTGCGAGTGCTGCTAACAAGTCGGATGAGCCAAAGCGGCTACGCGCACGATGCTTCCACAGCTGTAAAAGCCCATAAGCAAGCCCCATCATCGGAAGGAGGATAAAGAGGTAAAAATAGTCTGGTGCGTCCCACTGAAACATTACACAATACTTTTATAAATGGTGATTCGTAAAATCCATTCCAACAACAACAATGCCATTCCGAATAAAATAAAAATACGAAAGTGTTCTTCGAAAGTGGTATAGGTAAATTCCTCCACCTCGGTCTTTTCCAACTTGTTGATTTCATCATAAATCGATGCCAAGCGTTGGTTGTCTGTTGCCCGAAAATATACCCCTCCTGTTTGCTCAGCAATGCTTTTGAGGAGTTCTTCGTCGATTTCAACTCGGGTGAGTCCATAGCGAAAACTCCCGTCTCGCTTCATGGCAATAGGTGCCATGGCATTGCCGTTGCTTCCCAAACCAATGGTATAGGTTTTGATGCCGTAGGAACTCGCAAGCCCTGCGGCAGTTGTCGGGTCAACAAAGCCCGCATTATTCACTCCATCCGTCAATAGAATAATGACTTTACTGAGTACTTTGGAGTCTTTAAGTCGATTGACAGCCGTTGCCAATCCCATCCCAATCGCTGTTCCATCATCAATCATGTCTCGCTCGTAATTTAAGTTTGATAAGGCGTCGGTCACAACGGCCTTATCGCTTGTAATCGGGGTTTTGGTATACGACTCCCCTGCATAAACCACCAACCCAATTCGATCGTTTATTCGGTCGGAGACAAAGGTTTGCGCTACTTCTTTTAAGGCCGCCAGGCGATTTGGTCTGAGGTCGCGAGACAACATACTCGACGAGATGTCAATTGCCATGACAATATCAATCCCTTTTGTTGTTTTGGTTCGCGTGGATATATTGGCTGTTCGAGGTCGGGCAAGGGCGACAATCAACAGAGCGATTGCCAGTAATCGAAACCCCCATAACAAAGGATACATCCGTGTCCAGAACGTTGGGCTTTCCAAACCTTTCAGGGATGACATTCGCAAAACACTTTGTTTTTGCTGTGGTCGCCAAAACAACCATGCAGCCAAAAACGGAATGATGGTCAACGTCCATAGAAAAGATACATTCGCAAAGGTGTAGTCTTGAAAAATCATTGGACATCGGTGTTAAAGGTAAATGAATTGACCAAGCGGTCAATGATGTCCTGTGCATAGCGATCATCGCGATTGCTCACGATTTCGATTTGCTGTAAACCGTTATTCTCGGCAAAGAAATAAACGGTGTATTCTTTACGAGTCGAATCGCTTTCCGCCGGCGTCCAGTCAAAAGAGCCAGAGATGGTAACCCCTTTGATTCCTGTTGGGCTTTCGTATTCGTCCTGCTTTTGAAAAATATTTGTTGCTCCTCTTGATTCTAAATCCTGAATAAGCCCCTCCGCCCGTGCAGCCAAATCGACCTCAACCTCTCCTTCCCCCATGACTTGCTCGACTCGCAGAGTCAACGAAAACGGATCGTCCAGTTGCCCCAATCGGAAAGTTTGGGTATTGGGTTTCTCGGAGGGAATTCGGATCAGTACTTCAGGAGTCGTCATTCGAATCGGCGTAGCGCCATAGGTACTCGTAATCCATTCAGATTCTAACAATTGTAAAGTCGGGTTCCCCAATAAGCGGTCTTTGACTTGATTGAATCCGTATATATAGGAAGATATCCCAAATGCCAATACAAGGACCCCAAGTGCGGACAGTCCTGCAACTTTAAACTGTTTGCGGCGACGTTTCTTTTGAAGTTCTTGTAGATAGACCTCGTTTTGTAGGCGTTCCTCTTCCGTGGGTTCGGGGATTGCCTCATTGGTTTGAACAACAACAGACTCAATCGCCGATCGGTCCGAGGAGGCCAGACCAACACCAGGTGCTGCTTTGGCAAATTTGACGAGATCTGCAGTTTCTAACACCTTTTTGAGGTTAGATATAGTTTCGGGTTGGAGAACCAAAGACCCTGCCGTTCGCAAGAGTTCAAGCTTTTGAATCAACTCTGTTGTTGTGCTTTCCAAGGCATTTACGTTTGCCTCTTCCTCCAAATAGCTACGAACGATGGCTGTAAGAGAAGAATAGTATTGTTTGTACGCTTCCTGATCGTTTAATTCACTTGCTTCGAGGGCTTGGAGTTCTTGGATCGCACGATCGAAAGGGGGCAATCTTTTCCGTCGATCTTCGATTCTTTTTTTGGCACGGCCATAAACCATATACAGGGTGATGAATCCGATGAGTCCTAGTACACACCAAAGGTAGGGGCGCCACCAACCCGTGTTATTTTTGTCAATCTCAATGATGGGTTTGATGGGATGTAACGGCTGTTTGAGCGTATCGACTTCAACGGTAAACACTTCGATTTTGAGAGAATCTGTGAGGATTGGAGTTCCATCTACAAAAATCCGCTGACGAGGAATGTGATAGCTTCCAGAGTCAAATTGAATGAGGGTATATGTGCGTTTCCAAAGTGCTTTGTCTGCCAATTGCTGGATGTCCACTTTGGTGGTATCGATAATTTCGAAGGGCAAGAAGGTTTGCCCTTGTGGGAAAATGACTTGGGCTGTCGAATCGGTTTGGACTTCAATCTGATATTGGATATCCTCACCAATGGTCATGACAATGGTGTCTAGACTAGCCGCAATACGGGGCTGAGCAAGCACGAGTGCTGGCATAAAGAACAAGAAGAAAATACAAATTCTACCCACGATTTTTGAAATAGGATAATAGTTTTTTTACATAACTCTCATCGGTTCGACAAGAGATGGTTCCTGCTCCGCTTTTTCGAAAAGATTCGTCAAAATACGATATGCGTTCACGAATGTGGCTTTGGTGGTTGCTTTGAAGTCTCTTGGAACCCGTGTGAACCAATTGGTACTTTCCCGTTTCCTGATCGACCATAGGCACTAGACCTAAATTGGGCAGCTCGACCTCGTGTTTGTCATAAATCCTTATTCCTGTGAGATCGTGTTTTTTGGCGTCGATTTTAAGATTGGTGGCATATTCGGTATCCATAAAGTCGGAGAGCACAAAGGCAATCGCTCGCTTTTTTTGCACGTTTGCCATAAACTTGAGTGCCTCCGAGATATTGGTTTGGTGGCTTTGGGGTTTAAACTCAATCAGCTCACGAATAATTCGGAGGATGTGTGATTTTCCTTTCTTGGGTGGAATATACAACTCGATTTGGTCTGTGAATAAAATCACCCCAACCTTATCGTTGTTTTGGAGAGCCGAAAAGGCGAGGGTTGCTGAAATTTCGATTAGGATTTCTTTTTTAAACTGCTCATGTGATCCGTATTGGGAAGACCGACTGACATCGACAAGCAACATCAATGTCAGTTCGCGTTCTTCTTCAAATACTTTAACAAAAGGTTCGTTGTACCGTGCGGTTACATTCCAGTCAATAGCACGAACATCATCCCCAAATTGGTATGGGCGCACTTCGCTAAAGGTCATGCCACGACCTTTGAAGGTACTGTGATACTCCCCACCAAAAATATGATTGCTCAAGCGGCGAGTCTTGATTTCGATTTTACGAACCTTTTTTAAAAGGGCCTTCGTATCCATACCGTTTTATTCTATCGTTTGTTGGGCTTGGCTAGGGAACCTCAACAACATTGACAATCCGATTGATGATGTCTTCCGAAGTGATGTTTTCTGCTTCTGCTTCGTAAGTAATTCCGATTCTGTGCCGAAGAACATCGTGTACCACTGCGCGTACATCTTCTGGAACGACATAGCCCCGTCGTTTGATAAAGGCATAGCATTTGGCAGCGGTTGTCAGATTGATACTACCTCTAGGAGATGCCCCAAAGCTGATGAGTGGTTTGAGATCTTCTAAGCCATATTGCTCGGGATAGCGAGTGGCAAAAATAAGATCGATAATATATTTTTCGATTTTCTCATCCATATACACCTCACGTGCCGCTTTCTGCGCCTTGATAACTTGGGCTGTAGTCACCACGGGCTTAATGGTATTGGTTGTTCCGCTAACTTGTGCGCGAACAATTTGTTGCTCGTCTGTTTTGTTCGGGTAGTCGATGATGACCTTTAACATAAACCGATCGACCTGCGCTTCAGGAAGGGGATAAGTCCCTTCTTGCTCAACAGGGTTTTGGGTCGCCATGACCAAAAAAGGAGGTTTAAGGGCAAAGCTCTCATCACCAATGGTAACTTGTCGTTCTTGCATGGCTTCAAGCAGGGCAGATTGTACTTTAGCGGGTGCGCGGTTGATCTCATCCGCCAAAACAAAATTGGCAAATACTGGCCCTTTTTTGATGCTGAAGTCGTTCTCTTTGATGTTATAAATCATCGTTCCAATCACATCTGCAGGGAGCAAGTCAGGGGTAAACTGTACGCGACTGAACGATGCTTTAATCGCTCTGCTCAAGGAGTTAATGGCAAGGGTTTTGGCTAATCCTGGAACCCCTTCCAAAAGAATATGACCTTCGCCCAGAAGTCCAATCATCAGGCGTTCGAGCATCTGCTGTTGACCCACGATGACCTTTCCGAGTTCGATTTGGAGTAAATCAACAAAGGCACTTTCTTTTTCAATCTTTTCGTTTAGGGACTTAATATCCACTTGTTTATCGTCCATGTGATAAAAATTTGACTTTAAAAATAATGCTTGTTTTTAAAGGCTGCAAGTTGATCAAAAAATGTTTTTAAATCTGTTAAGATTTGGTTAAAATCCTCTTATTTGTGCCCTATTAACCCATATGATCTTTGTATTTTAGGCCAGAGCAAACAAATTCAACTCGTATATGATCAACAAACGCCTTTTGGTAAAAAACTTATTGGCGCACAATGATGAAAACAGTTTTTATGATAAAAAGCTGCAGCTCAACCTTGGTAACAAAGAAGGGAAGGCAAAGTTCCTCAAGCACATTTGTGCCCTGTCGAACTCCAACCCAAAAAATAATTCCTATATCGTGGTCGGCATTATGGATCATGACAATGATATCGTAGGCGTCGATTTTTTTGATGATGCCAAACTACAAAACCTTGTCAACGCCTATCTAGACAATCCCCCTCTGGTGCTTTATGAAAATATCCACTTCCCCCATTTACCCGAAGGAAAAGTGGTTGGTTTAGTGACCATCAAGCCCACAGAAGAGCTGACATCGCTTCGAAAAAACATTTGGAAATACTATGGCGGGTCTGTTTTTTTTAGAGATGGAAGTACCTCAGCACCAAGAGCATTTGATGTTGACATAAAAGACATCAATTCGAGAGTCGTAACGGAGATTGAAAAACACGCACAAAACAATATCGAGCTTACTCTAGATGGTGTGGTTGATTTTGTACAGCGACACCACGACGGTCTCAATCCACAGTATAAGGTCTTTAAAGAGTCTTTTGTGGTATGCTGGGCAGGGATTGAAAAAACGGTAAAGGGGAAATGTTACTATTCTCGTGTGGACATCGAGTTAGTCAATGAACATGTGAAATTATTTTACTCTGCCTATGACGAAGTTGAAATCCAGTTTGATGCCAATCATTTTCGATTGATTGAATATGTCAAACTCGGGCTGAACAATATCGACAAGCATTATCCTCTAGAACAGATTGATCTGCAATTTGATAACAACGGGAGCTATCAAATGAATTCCGTGTTTATATTTGAACCGCCTGTTTTTGAGAAAACACTCCTGCACCATATTATGAATGCCCAAAAAACGATAGCTCAAAAATTACTGACAAAAAAAACCTTGACGGTTGCCCAAAAAAAAGAAGTTGAAACCCTTTCTCCCACCCTGATGCTGTGCTACCTCAATGGTTTTGAAGAAGCAAAAGAACTTCTATTTTCCATTCAAAATCCACTTCGTGAATGTAACAGTGTCGCCTATCAAAACCATAAAGACGCCATGCGGATTTTGCGGAAAATCAAATATAATTAATGAGTTTATTTGAGGTTTACTTGAGGTGTGTTTCGTAGAAATACGTCGCAACTTCCTCAGGGACAAGGTGATTGATCTCCTCTTGCCGTTCGACTTTTTGTCGAATCATCGTGGCCGAAATCGATATCATTGGACTATCCAATAACGTGATTTTATCGCTTTCCTCAGGAAGCTGCCATCCAGCACGTGGATAAATCATCAAATCGTGAGATAACATTTCCTCTGCCCCCTGCCAAGTTTTCATTTGTACAAAAATGTCTGCACCCATCAATAAGGTATGGGTGTTTGAGTCGGGTAAAACATCCAAATGTTTCAGGGTATTGATTGTGTAATTTGGACGCGATAATTGAAATTCCACATCACTGCAAGTCATCTGTTCTTCTCTAGACAGGACCGATGAAACCAAGCCTAAGCGTTGTTGTTCTGGAAGTAAATCGACATCCCGTTTAAAGGGATTTTGCGGGCTGACGATAAAAATGACTTCTTTGATTTTTCCTGTTTCGATTGCCGCCCGAGCCACGTTGAAGTGGCCATGATGTATGGGATTAAAACTTCCAAAAAATAAAGCCGTTCGCTTCATGATTTAATAAATTGAGTGACCAGTTCTTCGAGTTCTGCCCCAGCTTCACTGAGAATGTTATTGTGAACGATGTGTTCGAATTTTGGTGCTGATTTCATTTCATTTTCCGCTTTGTCGAGTCGCATTTTTAAACTCTCTGTAGATTCTGTTTCCCTATTGGTCAATCGTTCTTTGAGCGCTTCCAGGCTCGGTGGTTTTATAAAAATCGTAATCGTTTCGGCTGGAAATTGTTTTTTGATTTGTAAGCCCCCCCTAACGTCTATATCAAAAATAACGTGTTTCCCTTCGCGCCATAATCTCTCCACTTCTGCACGTAATGTACCATAATAAACACCCGGGTAAACTTCTTCATATTCGATAAAATCCCCTTGATCGATCTGTTTTTGAAAACGCTCTGGGCTGATAAAAAAATAATCCACGCCGTGTTTTTCATTTGTTCTGGGCTCACGAGAGGTTGCCGAAATCGAGAACGCGAGCTGTAGAGATTTGTATTGTAGTAATTGTTTTGCCAAGGTTGTTTTTCCACTTCCCGAAGGCGCTGACAGGACGACACATTTCCCTTTTGTCATTTAGAGGATATTGAGCAGTTGTTCCTTGATACGTTCTAGGGCATCTTTCATTTGAACGATTTCTTTTTGAAGGGACGCGTCGTTGGCTTTCGAGCCAATCGTGTTGATTTCTCTACCGATTTCCTGAGTGATAAACCCGAGTTTTTTTCCTTTAGTTTCGGTTTCATTGTTCATCACTTCACAAAAATAAAGGAGGTGTTGCCGCAAACGGACGATTTCTTCATTGATGTCAAACTTTTCGAGAAAAAAGATCAGCTCTTGCTCGAATCGGTTTTGGTCAACCTCTACGGCTAAGCTTTTGAGATTGTTTTGCAATTTTGATCGTACTTGTTGAATTCGACGATCCTTCGTGTTGTTGACTTGCTCAAGCCCTTCTTCGATGCTTTCAATTTGGGCATTGAGATCCTTGGTCATCGCTTGACCTTCGACCGTTTGATAATCTATCAACTGCTTTATTGCCTGCTGAACCAAGCCAAATATTTCTTTTTTCTGGTTATCGTCTGGCAAAACTTCTGCAGACTGGAGGGCGTCTGGCAAACGCGTCGCAATGGGAAGCAATTCAGCGGGGTTTACTTCAGCAATTTCACGCAGTTGTTGAATATAGTCAGAAATAACGTCTTTGTTGAGTTCGGCGGCTGCGGCTGCGCCTTGCTGTTTTACGTTCAAATTGACATCGACTTTTCCGCGTAACAGTTGAGGTTTGATGGCGGTTCGCAACTCATCCTCCCAAGATCGATAACTGTATGGCAGTCGAAGGTTGAGTTCAAGATTTTTGCTGTTCAGTGCTCGAATCTCCACGGTGATGCTGATGTCTTGAGATTCGAATAAGGACCGAGCAAATCCGGTCATTGAGCGTATCATAGTCCCACTTTGGGCAAAGGTACAAAATCAAGATGTTTTCAGCTCAATCGAGTTCATTCGGTACAAGAAGGTTCATCGGGCATAATATCCTCATAAACATTAAGCGCCAAATCCAAGTCTGATCCGTTGTAGGTTTTCGTGATAATCCCACGTATTCGAGCTGCGCCATTTGGAATTGGCGAACTTGAGCAAACGAAACCTTTGTCAACTCTCCGCTATCGAGTTGTTCTATTAGATCGTTAAGCATCTCGTTTTCCTCGGTTCCCAAGTTTTTCAAATGAGCGATTTACTAGAGGTTATAGCGATCATTTCCCGGTTTGTCCTTATCTTTTGTAGGTGCGTCCTAGTGATCAAAAAGGGCTTTGAGTTCTGTGGCATCATCGGGCGATAGTTTTTTTGCCAAAATCAAACTGAGTTGCCTACGGCGTAAAGCCGCATCGTATCGTGCTTTTTCAAGTTCGGTTTCAGGTTGAACAGGCGGAACCGCGGTGGGCTTACCTTTGCCATCAACCGCTACAAAAGTATAGATCGCTTCATTGGCTTTTTCCCGCAACTCTGATGACCCTCTTGGCTCGATCCATACATCGATAAAGACTTCTATTGAGGTACTAAAAGAACGCGACACTTTGGCTTCTAAAGTCAATACACTCCCCAATGGAACGGGTTTGCTAAAATGAACATGGTTTACTGAAGCCGTCACAACAACATTTCCCGCATGTCTTTCGGCAGCAATACAAGCTGCGCGATCCATTCGCGACAAAAGCTCCCCTCCAAAAAGGTTTCCCAAGGGGTTGGTATCACTTGGAAGAACCAAATCTGTGAGAA
>Ga0315315_10001415_pt1 | contig 21913 bp, 3 predicted proteins | sample M140m3416metaG_FD_203699 | JGI IMG/M metagenome (GOLD analysis project Ga0315315, IMG submission 203699) | Ammonia-oxidizing marine archaeal communities from Monterey Bay, California, United States - M1 40m 3416 | ecosystem: Environmental > Aquatic > Marine > Intertidal zone | place: USA...
AGTTCAATCAAAATAGATTTCTTCCACGATTACCACAGCTCGTCGCTTGATAACACCTTTCAATCCTGCGCCGCTCTGCACTCACCCAAGTCATTTTCATCGTACATACCTACTGGTTTGCGAGAGCTGTATTTGTCAAATGCCTTTACAGATGTCATAGACAGGACAACGTACGTAAAGATCCCATTGACTACTAAAATATCACGAGAGCCACTGTCCGAAGCAGATTACTCCATGTATGCAGATAATTTTAGCATTGGCTCGGTGATCAAGTTTCGAATGAAAAGCTCTCGTATCCGCGCTTCCATCCACAAGGTGCATAAAAACACTCTGTGGAACCTTGTGCGTTATCGCGCAAGCAAACATCTTAGTGACTTACATGGGCATAGTTTTCAGTACTTTCCGTGGGCGTCAGCCGATTCATCTTGTCTCAATCGAACAGCTTTGGCAGTCATATCTCATGTTTCGGCGCGTTCATATCGGATTGACACTCACATACCGCGTCACACATATTCATGGTCAATGTACAGCTCACCGTTACCAAAAAATTCCAACATTTACTCGAAAATGAAGACGTGTGAAATCGCCGCCACGTATCTAAAAATTGAAGCTATGGGTATCAGTGCCACAAAACACCTCCCAGGTATCGGCAAGTTGCAAAATGATGACGAGGTACACGTGATTCCTAGTCGAATTCCAAATATTTTTATTTGTGAAAATAATTCATATTACGGGACTAGTTTAAGAAATGGCGTTTCGATATCCGGTGCGACTGGCGCTATCGGGTCGTGTCTTTCGTTATTTCTTCTACACTCCGACGCTAGCAATCTTTCCCTCTCGAGTCGTCGTGGTTGGAGCGCTCATATTGCAAAACTCCGAGTGCATTCGAGGTTTGGACAGAGCATAGTTCGATCATTTAAGAGTGATCGCGGAATTGCACGAGAAGGCTTGACTTCAATCGATCGCAATAGAATAAATACATTTGTGTACGCCAGTGGGTCATTGTGTGATGCTGTTGTGCTCCGACAGACTCCAGAAACGATGTCTACTGTAACCTCTGCAAAAGTACTAGGATATGTTCGTGACCACGCCTTAGCAAATATACAAGCTCAACGATCAATCGCGTGCTCGTCAATAACTGGCTTTATTTATTCATTCGGTCAAATGAATTATTCAATATCAAATAACGTGTTAGATGAATGTGTGAAGTTGATGTTCAACAGCGGATTCTCTAGTTCCAGTGTCCAATTTGGTGCATGGACGGACGCCGTCTTTGGAATGGCCCGCCTGGACGCACATTTGGAGAAGCGCTTATTAGCATCTATAAACGTCGCCCACGGCTTGTTTATGCTAAACCTTTCTATGTTGAATGCCTGTACGGTACCCACATACATAGCGTCGCGTCTGCCTGCGCTCACTAGCCCTTCCACACCGAATATCGTATCAGATTCAATTCAGACAAAAACTAGTTCATATTCTTTTGATACGATTGCCGATTTTCTACGACACGCGATAATGTCATCGATCGACATGGAAACGTATACATATATTGATGATGCGCAGCCTATTATGCAGCTTGGACTTGACAGCTTGGCGCTTGCTGACCTTCGATCGTCTATAAACGCCAAATTCCAGATAGACTTGCCAATTATATCAATGTTCGATTATCCAACAGTGCATGAGCTAAGCAAAGCAATCTTCTCATTCACGGACGCGCGTACAACTTCAGATTCAGTGATTTTACTCGATTTGAAATCGAAATCACTGGGATTGAATCCTCACGAAGGAACAGGATCGAATGTTCACAAAATATCAAACATTTCACTTCGATATCCAAACAACATAAAGAATTTGCAAAGCTTGCGGACGTCACTGGTCACTGGTGCTGAATTGCAAAGACGGCTTTCTACTCGTTTTGACGTTGAGCTTCTCAGTGGATCTACGCGATTTGCTGTGTTGTTGCGCGACATCTTTTACTTTGACAACACTATATTCCACTTGACACCTCAAGAAACGATATGCATGGACCCGCAGCAACGTCATTTGTTGAATTGTTGCATCGAATGCTTGCATGGTGTATCTGACACGAAAATATATCATCATATGGGGGTATTTATTGGCGTAATGTGGAATGACTACCAGTTCATTCTGAGATCGACAAAATGGGCGTTCTATGCGTACGCAGGTACAGGTAATGGTATTTCGTTCCTCGCTAGCAGACCATCGTTCACCTTCGGAATGAATGGGCCGAGCATCGCGATAGATACGGCATGCTCCTCGTCAATGGTAGCGGCGCACTTAGCGTGTGCAAGTATGGATGGCTCACATGCTTCGTCTACGTTGTCTGGCGGCACGCAATGTATACTGATTCCGGATACCTTCGTGACTTTGTCATCTCTCGGTGCTATTGCTTACGATGGCCGATGCAAAACCTTAGATGCTGGAGCGGACGGATATGGAAGAGGAGAAGCATTTGGTCTTTTACATTTAGAACCAGTCCAGCCAGCCCATAGATATGAAAGCCGACACGATTTTGTGTTATCGGCGTGCACTGTGAACCAAGATGGGCGCTCAAGTTCGTTCACGGCTCCCAACGGACCAAGCCAGCAGAAGTTGATCCAAGTCGCGTTGCTACGCATTGAAAATGCGTCGAGTCGTAGCTGCTATCTTTCACTCCATGGAACTGGAACCTCGCTTGGAGACTCGATCGAGCTCAGTAGCCTAATGCAACTTCAATCATGCTTTTCATTTCTTCTCATTGGAACCAGTAAAAGTTCACTAGGCCATACCGAAGGTAGCGCGGGAGTAGTTGGCATTCTCGATTCTATAGTCTGCTCAACGCACGCTGTTAATTTTGGAATGCGCCTTTGTCGTAATCTGAATCCACATCTTAGTGTATTCACACACGTGGCCAGCGAAGGGAATGTTCACATTGCACGAGCGATGACAACAGCGCCGCAAATCGAGCTTACGGCTTCTTCTTCTTTTGGAATGAGTGGCGTTAATGCGCACACAATTATCCGCGCGATTCCATCGAAGTTGACGCATCGTTGTTGCTCGACAAGAGCGCGTTTACTTTGTTCGCAAATGTTCCATGCTGGTGTTGGTACTTTGTATTCAAATGTGCAACTTATAAGTGTCTTTAAATCAGCGTCGAGAGCGGTTTTCACCGTCAATATATGTAGACCTGCTTGGTCTAGCTTACACGACCACAGCGTGAACCACACGCCCGTTCTACCCGCAGCTGCATCATTGATTATTCCGATAATTCCCTTGGACGACTTGCTCATTGATAGCGTGCTTCAAATGAAGACAATCTTGCTGATTCCAATCGTACTGAAGCAGCTTGATACGATATCAGTGGTAACATATCGAGATAGCACTATGCGACTCATGTTGCGTTCTGGCGAGAGCGCAACAACCTCCAAATTCCGAAAAACAAATGATGGTTCCAATATCAGGGAACCTTTCCAGCAGCTTGGGCATTGCATTCGTTCACGGCGTGGTGCTCTTAAGACAAAGATGTCAAAGTACGTCGGCTCAGCATGCGCGACCGTCGGAGCAGCACATCTGATTGATTGCTCCATGCACATTTTGTATTGCTTGATGGACAAAGAAAATAACGACGTGGTTCACGTACCAGCAGTGATACATATATTTCAACTGCAGCAGCTGCCTTTAGAGCACCAGTTTGAGAGCTCGTCCTCAGCAAAGAAGAAAGATGCACCCGAGAGTAATCATACGACATCAAATCTTGCACTATTGCGCCGTTTACAATGCAAACCTTTGAGTACTATGAATCGTGCTTTCGAAAGAGAAAACTTGAACAAGAAAGTGCAATCAAGTGTGCTATATGCACTAATGTGGTGCGCAGTGCATCATATCAAGCACGTTTGTCCGCAAACCCCACACTCATACAATCTGGGACGCAGTATGGATACTAACACATCGACTTCATACCGATATGCCCCGTCTTACGCTGCGATGATGCAAAATGTGCATGCGTCAATACGGCTTGTTGGGCTCGCCACATCAAGCACACCAGTTGGTCGCGCGGGAGAAAATATGTCAAATGTCATTTCAGCATCTGTGATACACACAATATCGATGGTCTCTGTAGCTGATCTCAATCAAACTTATCACTTGGACGTGCACAGCGACTCTCCACTATCGCTAAAGCGAGCGTCGAGCCACTTTAAGAAGGCAGAATGTGAAAGTCGTGCAGAACCAATTCAGTCTCAATATTTGGCTCGAGCTAGATATGTTCCAATGATACACGGATGCCGAAAAGTACCATTGAATAACTTTGTACTTCAACCAAGTCCCAGAGGTGCGATAAAAGATCTGACTCCCGTACCGAGTATAGCTTTGGATAGTGGAATCACAGTATCAAAGCCATTTGTTAGAACGCGGATTCTTGCCGTAGGGCTGAACTTCAGGGACGTTTTGAATATTCTAGATATGTACCCTGGGGTGACAGAACCACCGGGTACAGACTTTTCAGGCATAATTGACGATGTGTACTCTCATTCACACGGAGATGCTATATTTGGCTTGACGACTGGTTGTCTCGGTGACGTAGCTTACGTACACCGTTCATTATTTAGCATAAAACCGCCGCGAGTAAATTTTATCGAAGCTTCGGCGATTCCGACAGTTTTTCTCACCGTCGACGAATGTTTTAGCTCCATTCGTCGACTTAAAACCACTCCAGCTCATCTTCTCGTACATGGGACGACGGGTGGCGTTGGACTTGCGATAAAATCGATATGTTCTATGATGGGTGACTCGCTCTCTGGAACATCGAGTAATGTGAAGAAACGGCATTTGATGCGATACCTTGGTATTCCATGCATGAGCAACTCACGATCGACTAAGTTTTCGCAGTCAGTATTTTTAAGCTCTTTATCACGAAGTTGTCCCGTCGACGTAGTCTTAAATACGCTTACATCACCTGGCATGATTGCGGCCTCCTTGTCGATATTGAATGTACACGCTACATTTTTAGAGCTATCAAAGCGCGGTATTTGGTCAGCCGACGCGTTCGAAAAAGAAAACTATAAAGCAACTTATGAAGTCAAGGCTATTGATCACCAGTCTATTGCTGAACTCAGTTTTCGTTTATCATTACTGGGGTTGTTTATGTGTGCTGGTTTGATACAGCCATCGATATGTTTGAGCAACGAATTTCGGTTCATCCGTCAAAGCATGAGGGAAATGACGAGAGCGTCCCACATTGGAAAAGTCGTCGTGTATCACAAAACTGTGATGTCTGGTCATCAATTAGTCACGGGTGGAACTGGAGCGATTGGAATACTGCTCACACGGTGGTTGCTGGGTATTGGTGCAAATAGTGTTATACTTCTATCACGTAATGGTCATAATAATGGAATAATGAGATTGCCAAGGGATAGCCGCTTGCACTTCACACTGGAGAACGCAGACATATCATGCTCCGAATTCTCGACAATTTTCAGATCGTTGTCTTTGTCTGACTCTGTGGGAATATTTCACACTAGTGGAGTTCTAAGAGATGCGTTGATCTGCGATCAGACATCAGCTCACTTGGCTGAAGTGTCTGCACCGAAAGTGAGTGGGGTAAAACGATTGCATAGTGCGCTAAAAGATGCCTACCTGGTGAAAACATTTCTAAATTTCTCATCCCTGGCGGCGACCATTGCTTCAATTGGTCAAAGTAACTATACGTATGCAAACAGTTGGTTAGATCAATGGAGTTCAACTTGCAAAGAACGTGGCATGGTAAACGAGTCAATTCAATGGGGTGCATGGCTCGCTGGTGATGGAATGGCTAATTCTGACGGTATTTCTCGTCGTATGGAACGAGTTGGTCTTCAATACATACAACCATCAGTTGCTATGTCTATAATCCAGACGCGTCTCGATCACTCCATACTACATCACAATTTTACACTATTATCGCAGCAGTTGATAGCGACCGGACTAAACTGGAGTAGGTTCATGTCATTCGCAGTGAAAAATCGCTTCCTGTACGGAAAGAAGCAAAACTTCAATCAAGCGGGGAACGTAGACAGCAAGAATACGGCCTCTGCCAAAGACACAGAAGTACTGGTAGTACAAAAACTATTGCAAATTTTCAAGGAAGTCTCTGGTCATGAACTCACTGCTGACTCCGCGATAATGGAGGCCGGTGTTGATTCGCTTGGTGCCGTTGAGAGTCGTAACGCGATAGCAGATGCTTTTACAATTACCGACCTTCCGAGTACCCTCATATTCGATTACCCCACGGTCAAGAGTATAGCAGGATTGATCCTAGGGGCTGAGAACGAAATAAAAAGAACAGAAACAGAACTGCCAATTGACAGCCCAACTCGTTCGATTGAAGTACGCATATCATCAGTCAGCAGCCCCGGGCAGTATCAGCACGCACTGGATGACGTAAGTGGTGTGCCTGAAAATCGGTGGGATATTAGAGCCGACGATTACGCCCTGATACGGTTTGGTAGATTTCTCCATAACATTGAATATTTTGATATTGCCCTGTTTTCAATGCGACGTGCAGAAGCTACTGCCGTGGACCCACAGCAGCGCATCCTTCTAGCGCGCGCCTTAGATGGGCGCGCACATGCAGTAAACGGCCAATATAGCGAGGGATGTGGCGTTGTTGTCGGTATATCTAGCACTGATTACAGCGCGATCACCTCTCGTGCCGGCAAGCTTCAAGCAACTGGTGGCTCACTCAGTGTTGCGTGTGGACGGATTTCTTTCACATACAATCTGCGCGGAACGTGTGCAAGCATCGACACAGCGTGCTCGTCGTCTTTAGTTGGATCACATGTAGCGCGTAACGCAGTGCTCACGGGAGAATGCGACAGCATGATATGTTGCGGCGTGAACATCACCCTGAACCCGACGACGACTATTGTTTTTAGAACTGCGGGGATGCTGGCAGATGATGGGCGATGTAAGACTCTGGACATGGCTGCAAACGGCTACGTTCGAGGAGAAGGATCAACTTTGCTGCTCTTGACACCGCACAGCGACGGCGTGCGCGACGACTACTGCATGTTTTACGCTTCTGCATCTTCTGTCAACCAAGATGGACGCTCAAGCTCTCTCACAGCCCCCCATGGCCCATCGCAGCAGAGCGTGATTTTGCACACCATGCTCCAGTCTGGTAATGATAACAGCTCTTCTGGTGGTATAGAGCTTCATGGTACTGGCACGTCTCTGGGGGATCCTATAGAAGTTGGCGCAGCGCGCACCGTACTTAGCAGCCTCAAAAGATTGCCAGTCGTTACTTTTTCAGCAATGAAGACTCGCTGCGGACACACCGAGCCAGCTTCGGGCGGTATGGGTCTGTGTGGCATTGTTGATTGCATATTTCGCTTGAACACTCCTGCGCTCGTGCACCTATGCCAGCTCAGCACCCACATTCAGAGTATTCTGAATCAAGATACGGCTGAGCGATGCGGAATCGCTCTTCCACGCCAGGCAACGCAAAGTGCGTGGCAATGTGATGCACACGCCGTAAACCGAGGAGTGAGCGCGTTTGCATTTCAAGGAACGAACGCACACGTATCTGTTCGACGCGATTACGTGATGAAATCCTTGCCAGATGCTTCTGTCATGCAACACAGCATCGAGTGTTGGATATCACATGCTGCCTTTGGCCTGCGGCTCGTGCACGCAGTCGAGACGAGCGAATGCCTACGGATTCAACTCCCACCATTAAAAACACGACATATAGATCGCGATCACTGCGTTCGTGGCCGCTTGGTTCTCCCCGCTACCAGCTTTCTGGAGCTGACCCTCACTTGTGTAAAGCAACTCCACACAATGACTGTTAACGTGGTGCGTCGCACGCAAATACATGCTGCCTGTTTGTTGGATACTTGGCGCAACGATGCATTATCGTTCAAAATATCGCAAACTACCGGCAGTATTTCCGTATCGTCACAACGAGCAGGGCACACGTCTTGTAAAGTAGTGCAGACCATGCTCACGCAACGAACTCCATCGCCGAAAGTGTATTACGCAAACGTCTCCAAATCCAGCCTTGATTTGCACTTCAAAGTTCATAGTAAAAAGGTGCAAACACTAGATCAGTCGTTTGCCGCAGAGCTCGATGCGCACGTGCAGAGCTTATCAGCTCTCAGGCTAAATACTTTCAGTGATGATAGCTTTGAATTGCACTTGCCAGTGAGTCTCGAAATCTGCACACACCAAACTTCGTTGGCACGGTCCCGAGACCACGCACTATCACGCTTCTCGCCGCAAAAGATGCAGAGTGACCATATAGCACAGCAAGCGACGGAAAATCAACTTGCGATGCACGAACTACTGGGCAAAAAGGTTGCGTCTCACTCAGAGCCTGCAGCGATGGGATCAGAGCGCTATTATGGTGGGAGGCAAGGAAGACACGCCATCGATATGATATATCGCGCCACGTGGAAAACCGAGAACACATACAGAGGACCGCTTCTCCGTACAGAAGGTGTCACGAACGTATACTCGCATTTAGCTGCGGGGAGGCAAAGTGCATCACGCGTGGCTTCTCTTGCCGTGCAGAGTTTACATGCAAGTTCCAATCTATGCGTGATTCGCACGACAGCAACAGAGCTGGTGTCAGCCTGTCCACGCCTATGTGCTGACACGCAGAGCTCTATCGGTCGATGTATTCCGGTCGCTGGTGCCATGTGGGGTATCTTCAGGAGTGGCGCACATGAGATGTCACAGCGTTTAGTGTGCGTTGATTTGGGCGCATCAAGTATTGTGCACGCAAAAGCAACCGACTTTCTTCATTCAAATTCTGATTCGAACGAGGTGCATGCCAAATCAATATCGAATCGCCATGTCCGCACGCCGACGTTATCGAAGGTCTGTCCGAATTTACACGCAAAAATGTTGTGGCGAGACCCACGTCGAGCGATGGCAAAGCACATCGCACAGTGCGACTCTAATGCGCTTCTACACCCGTGCAGCGACATTTACACCGGTGGTGTCGGTGGCATCGGAGCGCTTATCTATGAATGGAATGCATCCATCTGTGATAGACCCTTCGTACTCGTGGGGCGTTCCGGAAGAGGAAAACATATCGCGCCGGCAAAATTTACATCCCTGCTTACCATCCAACGTGTAAACCTTTGTGTCAGAAGCGAAACAGAACGCTTGGTTTCGTGTAGTGTGCGAAATGTCGGTCGGGTATTGCACATGAGCGGTGTTCTCAAAGATTCAATCCTAATGAAGCAAACGTTTTCCACAGTCTCGATTGCGTTTGCAAACAAAACACAAGGTGCACAAGCGGTGTGTCATGAAAATCTCCCTCAAATGTCTTTGACACATGTTTTCTTCTCGTCCATAGCTGCATTGCTCGGCTCGCCGGGTCAAACTAACTATGCAGGTGCTAACGCACTGCTCGACACACTCGCTCAACTCGGCACGACGATGGGATGGCGGTGCATGAGTCTCCAGTGGGGACCCTGGGGTGGATCCTATGGCATGGCTGTGCGTTCTGCAGTGGGTACACCCAGAAACTTTGGATCTCTAGGGATAGAAGTGATTGACCCACACACTGCGCTGAGAACGCTACGCACTCTCATTCAACCTCCAAATATGTTCTCAATCTACGCCGTTTGCCCACTGCGTGCAACCGGCTTACATGCATGGAGTGTACCTACATCACACAGTGCGGTTTCCCCGCCAAATGCACCATACGTCGATCAAAATAGCACACAACTCAAGATCAAGATATCAGCCGGAGAACGTGGCGTACCATCATGCGTGATCCACGGCGACGAAATTGCGGGACGTGTAGCGAGTATAGTGAATGATGCGGTTGGTAGACCATTGGATGCAAAGGAGCCACTGTTGGATGCGGGTCTTGACTCACTCGGCGCCGTTGAATTGCGAAGCAGACTGAACGATGAATTCGCTGTGCAGCTCCCGTCGACGGTTGTATTTGATCATCCTAGCGTATATGCACTTGCAGAAGCCGTGGCGGGTGAACTGTCGCATGGAAAATCGAATTACGGAAGTGCACAGGTGCTCCGTAATAGTACTATTGATGTCACATACTCAGCTCAAGTGTGCATATCATCAGTCAGCAGCCCCGGGCAGTATCAGCACGCACTGGATGACGTAAGTGGTGTGCCTGAAAATCGGTGGGATATTAGAGCCGACGATTACGCCCTGATACGGTTTGGTAGATTTCTCCATAACATTGAATATTTTGATATTGCCCTGTTTTCAATGCGACGTGCAGAAGCTACTGCCGTGGACCCACAGCAGCGCATCCTTCTAGCGCGCGCCTTAGATGGGCGCGCACATGCAGTAAACGGCCAATATAGCGAGGGATGTGGCGTTGTTGTCGGTATATCTAGCACTGATTACAGCGCGATCACCTCTCGTGCCGGCAAGCTTCAAGCAACTGGTGGCTCACTCAGTGTTGCGTGTGGACGGATTTCTTTCACATACAATCTGCGCGGAACGTGTGCAAGCATCGACACAGCGTGCTCGTCGTCTTTAGTTGGATCACATGTAGCGCGTAACGCAGTGCTCACGGGAGAATGCGACAGCATGATATGTTGCGGCGTGAACATCACCCTGAACCCGACGACGACTATTGTTTTTAGAACTGCGGGGATGCTGGCAGATGATGGGCGATGTAAGACTCTGGACATGGCTGCAAACGGCTACGTTCGAGGAGAAGGATCAACTTTGCTGCTCTTGACACCGCACAGCGACGGCGTGCGCGACGACTACTGCATGTTTTACGCTTCTGCATCTTCTGTCAACCAAGATGGACGCTCAAGCTCTCTCACAGCCCCCCATGGCCCATCGCAGCAGAGCGTGATTTTGCACACCATGCTCCAGTCTGGTAATGATAACAGCTCTTCTGGTGGTATAGAGCTTCATGGTACTGGCACGTCTCTGGGGGATCCTATAGAAGTTGGCGCAGCGCGCACCGTACTTAGCAGCCTCAAAAGATTGCCAGTCGTTACTTTTTCAGCAATGAAGACTCGCTGCGGACACACCGAGCCAGCTTCGGGCGGTATGGGTCTGTGTGGCATTGTTGATTGCATATTTCGCTTGAACACTCCTGCGCTCGTGCACCTATGCCAGCTCAGCACCCACATTCAGAGTATTCTGAATCAAGATACGGCTGAGCGATGCGGAATCGCTCTTCCACGCCAGGCAACGCAAAGTGCGTGGCAATGTGATGCACACGCCGTAAACCGAGGAGTGAGCGCGTTTGCATTTCAAGGAACGAACGCACACGTATCTGTTCGACGCGATTACGTGATGAAATACTTGCCAGATGCTTCTGTCATGCAACACAGCATCGAGTGTTGGATATCACAGCTAAGCTCGCGTGCAACAGTCGCTTTATCGACACTCACTATGGCTTGTGTTTCGATTCGCTTCAACGCTACCGTAAATGCTCTTACTTCATCACCGTTGCAAGTTGCATCTGATGCCACATGTTTGATTTTGGATGATCGTACCACAGAACTCTCACTAAAAAATGTAGTACTTTCAACTGTGTATGCCTCGAAAGTTTTAGATGCATATCTAAAATCAAATAAAGTTCTCGTGTACGGGTCGGGATATAAAGTAATTGATGCTCAATCCAACGCTATCGCTAGCACACATGCTACTGTGCGAGCTGGTGAACACGGCGTCGGGTTAAATGCGAACACAGTGGCAGCATACGCTGATGCAGAACAAGGGTTTGTTAAATTTCGCGAAATGCATGGCGGCTTGTCTTCTGCAGATATTCATGTTGAATCCAATGAATACCATGAAAAGCCTCAACATCGTTTGCGATGTACTTTGCTCGATACGTTCACCGGCGGTAACTCCGTCGCGTATGTACGGACTGTTGAGCTATATCGACGTTCATGTACCGTTCAATATGCGCAACACGACACGCTCATGTGTTGCATTATACTGAGTGATCACAGGTTCAAGTACAATTATTCACGTCAAAATTGGTCAACGTTTACACCAGAGGTGTTCTTGCACATTTCAACTGACTCTGTATTGTGCACATCCACATCGCCGTCTTCATCTCGCTCAAGTGTTCCAAATGTTGAATATTTGTATGCTCTTCGCTGGGAGGCGAGCCCGCTTCGAGTTAATGTTGCACCCAATGGCGACACTTGTGCTACAACTACTGTTCGGCATACATTGTGCAACTACCGCCGCAGCGTCCACAGATGCGGATCACTGCCAACCGTTGTGAATATTTTGCATTCAATTTGTGCGCTCACAACTTCGAGCGAATCTAAGCACCTATGTGTACTCAGCAAATCAGCACCCGTCACAAAACGCATATTTCCATCGCCAATATCGAGTATACATAAACATATATCCGACCTGACACTATCGACACTACCAAGAGTGTTTTGTGTCGAAAATAAAAATACAACATATGCCGTATGTACGGGAGATTCAGCTCGCATACATCCGTCGGGTATCTCAAACACCACAGCGCGTCTTCGCCACGTCAGTGCCGTTGGTCATCTTGCGTTTACGCCGAATCTATGTTCGACTCATTCATCGCCGGCTAACATGCGTCGCAACAATCAATGTAAAAATAATCAAACAGAAGTACACGGTGCTGGTGAAATTGGTAAACTTGTGTACATCACAGCACTGCTGAATGGACAGCGATTGATTCGCTTGACGAACCGAAGTGGTCGATGTTCATACTCTGTTGTCGTTTGGAACGGATCCTCATCCCATTCAGTAACTGTTGATTCCGTTGATAACTGCCACTACTCAGACAATACATGGCACAATTCTCGAGTTCAAGTTAATCGTTCATTCTTTGCATCCGGTGTTCTTCGTGACGCTATCGCGACGAAACAGACAGCCTATACGATTCGTGTCGTCGTGTCTCCGAAACTAATCGGATCTCTAGCGAGTATTCGCGATCCGACTTCGTTATCAGTTCAAACTGATTATTACTCCTCGATCTCTGTGCTGCTAGGAACGTTTGGGCAAGTGAACTATGTCGCTGCCAATTCTTCGTTAGATGCACATTGCAACTACGCACACCATCAAGGTCTCGATAAAGTTAGTGTTCAATGGGGAGCGTGGGTAAACTTGACAGGAATGATGAAGCAAAGCGCATTGCAGCTTGACAGTCTGACTCGATTTGGTATTGGGTCAGTGCCCACAAAGGTTGGGATACATATACTGTCGATTTTGAACAGCGTTATGATACAAGATGCGACCATAGTGGCAAACATGTTTCTTTGGGATAAATTGTCCATCCCGTTACTGTCGCAAGGTGTTTCAACGGATTCAAAGCGAACGTTATTGTGTACAGATCGTACACATCCCAGCACGTTATCAGAGACACAATCCCTTGTGTCTGATCATGTTCGCCGGGTTCTCGGGCACACTATTGACGCTAATATGCCATTCATAGACGCTGGATTAGACAGCATGTATCTCACGGAGCTATCCCGTTCCATAGAAATATGCTTTGACGTACCATTGCCGTCAACAGTTGCGTTTGACCATCCAACAATCACATCGTTATCAAAATTTATCCATAAGACGACTCTTCGGCAAAAAATAGATGATTGCAAACCATCTGCCAAAGAGCCCATGCGTATCGTCGTTCAGGATGGTATCATAAGCTCGGTGGCATGTATCGCAGTGCACACGGGTGACGCAGATTGCAAACATATCATGCATCCGGTACAATTTTGTGGCGCAATCGCAAACGGTATAGATGCAATTAGGAAGATCCCCATAGATCGCTGGGATGTTGAACGTATATTTTCTTTCACCGGTATTAGTAGAAAGCGGGATTTTGTCTATCACGAATATAGTAGGCACGGCTCGTTCCTAAGACAGCTTGACGTTTTCGACTCAAACTTTTTTGGAATTGGCCGATCTGATGTTCGATCACTTCTTGAACCGCAACAGCGCGAGTTGCTGAAAGCGTGCCATGAAGTTACCGATGTACCATACTCAGACAAGAGTACGCGCGTTTACGAGCAAAAAATATCAGTATACGTAGGTATATGTACGAATGACAGTGATTCTGTGGCAAGGGACGAAGCGTTCCGTGTGATGTTCACAGATTCAGGCTGCTCTGCCCACGATAAGCTATCAAATATTGCGCATGGTATGTCCGAATCGACGTATGCTTTTGCGTCGAATCGAATAAGTCACACATTTGGGTTTCAAGGCGAATCTATCTCTATCGACTGCGCGTCTGCGTCAGGATTAGTTTGTATTCATCTCGCTACGAGTTCTTCTAAAGTGAATGTGCCATCAGATCCTGAATATGCTAACTCCTCCATAGCGGCGAGTTCGAATATCATACTTCACAGACAATTATCAGATTTACATATTGCACGTCAGATGTTTCCAGCTGATGGTCGATGCAAAACATTTGATGCTCAAGCGGACGGATTTGAGCGAGGTGAAGGCGTCGGTGCAGTCATGATCTGTACATACAAAGCCACCAGTAGCAAATTTATGCTTGTCACGCTCCTGGGGTCCTCGTGTATACATAAAGGCGGCGGCGCTTCGCTCAGAGCGCTTCGAGGACCGGCAATTGAGTACAAAGTGCACCGTGCACTGCTTGATGCTAACATACTACCAGCAGACGTTGCATTCGTAGAAGCATCTGGACTAGGTGAGCCACTTGGCGACGCAATAGAAATCGGTGCATACCAGCGTATATTCTGTTTTGAAGACCCATCTCGCACTTCAAACATAGGATTTGGTAGTTTACATACCAATTTAGGGCACCTCGATGGTGCATCTGGTATGATTTCACTGATCAAGTCTGCCCTCATGAGTCACGCTTTATTGACATCACCATTGGTTCATTTTAGAAAATTGAACAATCTACTACTAGGGCAACATGCGTGCACAACCGCAGAGAAGATGGGACACACATGGAGAGATGTAAATTTGGACAAGCGATCACACTTTCCTATGCTAAAAGGGCCCACTAGCGGAGGTATAATCGGCACGAGCTCTTTTGGTTATGGCGGTAGTATGGCACACGTGCTCACAAATGTGCGCCGCGATTGCCGGGCTTTTCAAGAACCTCGCCACAGACAAAACGTTCTACTTACCAGATGCAACGCCGCTAACCAGAATACTCATGTTGACGCAAATCGGTTGACCTTCCAACTACAAAAATGTATTTGGAACGAGTTACACAGCTCACTTAGCAGAAACGAGCCATGTCGACGCCGACATCCACTGTCAATGTCAGAGCCTTTGCACAATGTACTGCGAGATATTGGATTCAGCCACTGTGGGTCTGGCGAATTCAGAGAGAATACTATCAAAGGGATCGCAGCGAGTGTTGACGCCGCAATCAAAGTGGTCACACGCGAAACATTCTCAGTAGGATTAAGTGCCGGTGAGCGCATTTGTTTGTGGATAGAGTCGCAAGTTAAAAAGTATACGCCACTAACAGATTCGAATTCATGGATGCCCCGATTACGGCTCCACGAGCCAAAGGTGAAGGGAAAGATACTATTCGTGTTGTCGTCGCCGAGGTCTGGTTCAACTCTTTTGCAGATGATACTAAACTCTCATCCATCAATTTTTGCACCTCAAGAACTTTACTTGCTAAATTTTGAGACGATGTACCAAAGGTTTGAGTCAATATCTCGTGGACACTCGTGGGCGTTTGAAGGTTTGCGTAAAGCTATTGTAGAACTTCGCGGCTGTTTCGCCGATGAAGCTGATAAAATAATGCACGACATGCATTCCATGTCAACAAAGAATGTCTATGAAGTCCTTCAAAATTGGTGTGGCGATCGGATTCTAGTGGACAAGTCGCCACCTTATTCGTGGTCTTTGGACACTTTGGAACGAGCCGAATCAATATTTGAAGATGTGTACTATATATTCATACACAGGCATCCGTACGCAACGATCCACTCCATGTCAAAAGAAACTTTCAAATCAAGGCATGATATCCTTGAAAATGAGAAGTTGCTACAATTAAATGGCCGCAAACGTTTGGAGCTTCTATCTGCATCCACCATCGAGCAGATCTGGAGCCATATGGATAAATTATGGGCACGAGGAAATTCCAACATCATTGATTTTCTGCGCAATGTAGAAAGTACTCGACAATTGGAAATTTGTTACGAAGACCTAGTTTCTGATCCTACGTCGCATATCGACAAAATATGCGACTTTCTAAAATTGCCCTCTTGCACGAACATGACAAATCCTTATTCTTATAATAATGCGAAAATGTTTGAGCCCATCGAACCGGGAGGAAAAGGTGCCGCAGACCCTAATATTCTGTCGCATTGTTTCATAAATCCGACTCTGGCCAATGCCTGGAAAGATGCAGCTTCTCCAGGTAACCTATCTGAGCAATCTCAGCGCATTGCAGCTACTTTGAGATACCGACTCCCGCAATGGAAGCATAGAAATTCACCTGTGAGTCGAAGCTTTATTACGCGATTGAATGGTAATACAACAACTCCCATAGTCGTCTTTCTCAATGACGTAGACTGTGGAACTAGTTTTTATTCCAGCCTAGCTTCGTCGATAAAATCAGCAGCTTTCGTCGTTACTACGGACTGGCAATCCTCCACCGCAGCAAGCGTCTCAGAGCTTGCCGCAATGTATGTGCAACGCATACGCGCTTATTTAGACATTAACAACGGCGATGAAGTGATACTAGTCACGCGTGGTTTAGGAGTGTATATCGCTCGAGAATTCGTGAGACTGTGTGAAACAAAGCAACATGTATGCGCAGACCCATCTTGGCGCGAGCAAGCCAGTGATGCAATACAGTCGAACCCAAAAATACTTGGCTTGGTTACTTTATTCACAAAAGAGTATGAAGTCCTCGTCTCGCAACAGAATAATTCGGATGTAGGAAAAATTCTCAGTTATGCGGCATTGCTTGCATCCTCTTATCCTGAAGTCAAGAACGAATCCGCATCTGTCAACGCAAGTTTGCGCAGAGTATTTATAGAGAGCAATCCAAATAGTGTCAATGAATGCCCGAACGAGACATTGAGTATTCTATGCTGCACTCAGCTCCTCTACTCATCGCGTGATCCATTATTCCGTGTCAATCCTGACTTCATGTCTGATATTCCTATTTGTGTCATCAGTGAGCTTGAAGGGATTTCCAACGAGCTGTCTTTATGCTTCGGTATCGAACACAAGTACTTGGATCTGCGAATAGAAGAAAAAATTGATGAATCTGCGCTATCAGATGCGATCAATTTGTTGTCGAAAATGACACCTAAATAATACAGCGCCTACGCTAGAAATGCTTCAGAACTGAGCAACCACATGGATATGCTACTGCATTTTTGTCACAGATATCTTTGCTCTTACATCCCCAGAGCTACCGCCCCCAGCTCCTGCTTGCTTGAAATATTGAAAACTTTCTTTCAACCCCTTTTTCGTACTTCGAGCTTGTCGACGGCCCATTTTGACGGCATTTTTGCGCTCCTTTTTCTGTTGAGCACTTTCTCCTTTACGAGCTGTGCAGCTGCGCCAATCGAATTCAGCTTCTGATGATGCTTTCATACCGAGAGGAAAACAAGTATGAATGCCCGGAATGCTTGCACTCTGTTGATCTGGCGTTTTCAATTTACGTTCTTCACTCAGAAGTCTCCCTTCAAGAAGTTTTGGATGATGGTTTGAGTTACTGTGCAAACTCAAAATGCTTTCGCAGTCATACATGTGGGTCGCTTGAGTTCTTTTGTCCAGAATGCTTTCTTCTAAGTAGGCATTTCGTGGAGTTTGTTCCTCACTATGATTGAGCGCATAACTTTTCACTGTGCGTGCATCCACGTTATGCTTTTGTAAATTTCCATCGTTGAAGTTCAACTGCTCAAGAGTCTGCCATTTTGTGTTCTCAGATCTAATATTGCTCTCATCTTTCATCGGCGTAGCGCCAAGATCGTCGTCATCGTAGTTATGGATCATACGCAGAAAATGGCTATCGTCTGAACGTTCGTTCCCTACCGCATCACTTGAACTTCTTACTAATACTTTCGTGGCTGCACGATGGGTTTGCGGACTCAACGGCTCTACTTTTCGGGGCAAGAAAGGCGATGAGCACCGCTCTTCACTTTTGCGCTGACTAGCCAAGAAAATTATATCGTCTTGTAACTCCTCGTAAGCGCAGGTTTCCATTGATCCGCCTTGGCTTATGTCGTCAAGAAGTTGTAACACGTCGGCAATGTTATCTTGTTCGTGCAAGGTGTGAAAATCACACTCGCCTTGGTTCATTGCCCCGCCCGCATACTCGGTTGTTGCGTGGTCAATGCTTTTCGTAAATATCTCACTGCGTGGATTTGCATAATCACTTTCTACGGTACGTACTTTATCTGGGTCGCACTCTCTTAAGTGTTTAGTGTAATCATAGCCGTCGTCTGGAAGTCCTAGTTCCAACTTCTCTGATGCCGTCAATTTATTGTTTGTGTCCTTTTCATTTGAAAGATCGCCCGCGGACACGTGTTGTGAATGGCTTTCTCGGAGCTCACGTTCGAGTTCCCGCCCAACGTGATCGCCGTCATCGAAGGGGTCCGCACCCTGGTTATTGTCCGTCCGGACCCATGTGTTAGGAAGGCCGAGGCTGTGCGCTTGTCGGTCGTGGTTAGGGAGCAACGCGTACGTCACCGCGCTCTTTTTATCCACAAACGACGTCTTCTTGCGACCTCCCATTCAGAAAGCTGTGGTGCATGGGATATCCTCGCGCGAGTGGCGGCCGCACGGTTGTCGACGGCTCCGTGCCGCTGCGCGCCTCAGTTTATGTGTAAACTCGAAACATGAACTGATTAAGAATGCATATAATTTGTCTTCATTCGCCTAAAGTCTATCTGTCTGATATAAATTATTCCTTCGGGGGAGACCTACATGATAGTTTTTTATTTTGGGTACCAGTATGGTCTTCAAAGCGTATTAAATACGAAAAGCGCGATGTCGATTATGACACCCTTTCCGCTTCAAGCCTTTCGCCCTTGAGGGCGCACGGCGTCATTCGCGCGCCGTGCTCAACCGGCTGAGTCCGCTGCCGCCACTTATAGTAGGTTCATTTTGAGTCTCTCGAAAAATTCAAGTACACCCTGGCGCTTGATAGAGAACAGCGGCCTTCGATAGAACATGTCCGTCCTTGCGGAGGTCTCTTCCCGCGCCGCTTTCATCAAGTCCGCCGCGCCCAGTCACCGATACAATAAACATAAAGCGTCGTCGAGCGTAGCATCATCGGGTGGAAAATTTAGCCGTCGAGCTTCCGGCACCAACTGGTCTTTTTCGCCCACGCGCAACACACCGTCGCGCTCTTTGTTTCGTGTAACCCTCAGGAGCAAACATAAACAAGGAACAGCTTGCAGCTCTGTGACTGAGGAACCAGAGGTTGGAAGTGGAGGTAGTGGAAATCATGGCTCCGGCATCGGGAATGGCAACGACGGTAGTGGTGACGGTTGGGACTCTGACGATTCGAGTGGCCACAGTGGTAGCAACATTTACCTTCTGACCGCGATTCCTATCGCTGACGCTCGAGCTTCCGGTGGAGAAGGCGAGCTCAGTGTTGACGACGACGATGTTGAATACATCGACGACGACGACGACGACGACGACGACGACGACGAAGATGATGACGACGACGACAGCGACGACGAATCCTCCACAAATACTGCCCGTGCCGCAAACAAACCCAAGAACAGGGATAATTTCATTTGTGAATCAGTCCTCGCGACGAATCTTCCGACCGGTCCAGGTATTCCGACGAAGGTAAGGAAGGCGGCATGAATATTTAACTTATTACTAACTCCTTTCAATACAGTCCGAATTATTTCAGGGTCTCAATGCGCGGAAGGGCGCGGAACTTTCGAAGAAAGATCTCTCTGATGATCTTGAACAGCTTCTTAACACAGGTCTCTTCGCAAACGTTGACGCCAATGTCACGCCCAAACAGGATGGTTACGCAGTTGAGTTTGTTTTTCGAGAAAAGATCTGGCCGCAGGTACAATCGTTTAGAGTTGCTGGGTCGACTGCACTTCCAAAAGATGTCGAACAAGAGGTTTTGAAAGCTGCTCGGAAAAGTCAAAACTGTACAGTCCGCGTGTTGGCGACGGCAAAAAATATCGTAGAGGGTTACTACACCAGCAAGGGCCTCACATTCGGTACGATATCACACTTCGATGGAATGGAAAATGGTGAGGTCATAGCACACGTCGTCGAGGGAGAAATCACACGAGTCCAAGCGGTCTTTGTAGACGAGAATCTCCAGCCAATGCCTGGCAACAAGGGAGTGACTCATCCGCGTGTGATTCAGAGGGAACATAATTTTAAAGTTGGAAAACTCTATAACGTCGAAGACGCGAAGACGGCATTGCGTGATATTTTCCTACTGCAGTTGTTTGACAACGTCCAAGTTGTACCGAGACCTGATGAGCGCGATCCATCCAAAATTGAAGTTGATATACTACTTCGCGAAAGACCAACGAAGACAGCGGAGACTGAACTTGAATGGAGTATCGCACCAGGTGAAAATGGTCGTCCAGATCTTGTTTCGGCGCGTCCAGGTGGTTCTGTGTTCTTTGAACACAGGAATCTGGATAGCTGGGGACGTCAACTTTTTGGGTCGATTTCAACAGCCAACTTCCTTGAACCACAGGAAGATCTGGGGTTCAAACTGGAGTACAACCACCCGTACTGCAAAGGCGACGCTGATAGCGATAAGACATCTTTCAAAGCTGCGGCTTTCAATTCGCGGAAACTGTCCCCGGTCTTCACCGGAGGGCCTCTGATTCAAGATGTTCCCGGCATTTGGGTCGATAGAGCAGGTATCAAGGCGACGGTTTGCCAGAACTTTACAAAGCAGTCGAAGTGCTCACTTGGTATGGTATTAGAAGAAGTGACAACGCGTGATGATTCGGGAGCGGTATGTGCGTCTGGCGCAAAACAACTCCCAAATGGTTCTCTGTCGCTTGATGGTCCTCGAACTACGTTATCTGACACAGGTACAGATCGAGTCATGTTCCTTCAGGGTAATGTCACCAGAGACACGACGACGTTTGTAAACGGTACGCAAGTCGGCGCCCGAGATATATTTCAGATCGATCAGTCGATTCCGTTTTGGCCAAAACGACCGATATTCAACCGTTCCAAAGTCGAATTAACACGATTTGTTCAGTTGCTGCCAGAAAACAAGAAAAATTCTCTTCCTCCTCCTGTTGTTGTCTTGCACACTCGAGCAGGTCACATTCTTGGGAATTGCGCAGCTTACGATGCTTTTGCTTTGGGTGGCCCGCACTCTTGTAGAGGATACACCGTGGGTGAACTTGGCGCCGCACGCTCTCTTCTCGAGACTGCAGTTGAGATACGCCTCCCTGTTCCTGTATTGAAAACACACGGCTTCTTATTTTGGGAGCAATGCTCCGACTTATCGTCAAGTTCAGCGTTATCAGGTAACCCAACGGAGTTTTATCGAAGAGCTGGTAAAGGATCAACTCACGGTGTTGGTATCAAACTGGGGCCGGTGCGAGCGGAGTGGTGCATTGATAACAACAGCGGCACGGCCTCCACATATGTTCGATTCGGTGAGCGATTTTAAGTATCACGTACGACACCCTTGAAATATTCAAGTTAAACCGTCTTTGAAATCATCGTCGAATTCACCGTTCATTAGAAAAAGAGCAAGCACAGAGCTTATTTACAACGTCCTCCTGAGCTGAGCGAAGTCTTGTCTCCTTCAGTCCTTGTTTGTTTGCCTCAAGCGGGGTTGATGCGATCATTCCAGCGCCACTCGTCCGCGGCCTGCGAGAAGCTATGACGCCCGCTGTAATCGCTCTGCGCGCGCGTGCGTCCTGTCCCACCGCGCGCGCGTCGTCGTCGTTGCCGTCGCGCCGCTCGACTCCCCGCGCGTCGTCCTCGGTGACGCGCGCGCGCGTGCTGA
>Ga0315315_10001416_pt1 | contig 21913 bp, 22 predicted proteins | sample M140m3416metaG_FD_203699 | JGI IMG/M metagenome (GOLD analysis project Ga0315315, IMG submission 203699) | Ammonia-oxidizing marine archaeal communities from Monterey Bay, California, United States - M1 40m 3416 | ecosystem: Environmental > Aquatic > Marine > Intertidal zone | place: USA...
TTATTTGTGATGCGGTTGAGTTGAATGCGAAAGCAAAGTCATTGCCGGAAACAATGCCGCGAGCTGTATCAAAAACATACCAATTGCCAGTGCTATCAGTTCGTTTGATTAGTACAAACCTTGCACCATTTGTAAACCCGCAGTCAATGTTTAGAGCACTACCAGTTCCAGTGTAAGTACCTGCTTTAGATATTTCGGGTAAGTCACCAAATAGGTAAGCTATGTAAGTATTGCCGCTGCCATTAGCACCTGCCAAACCCCCAACGCTGAAAACACTGCTTGTTGGTAAAGTGCTGTTAAATACACCTCCATTTCCTGCGCCAGCCTCAGTTTTGTTTAACTGCAACCAAGTGTTTGCGCCTAATGCATAGTGTTGCCAATACCAATTATATGTTGTGTCTCTTCCTTTAATAAGCACTACAGAAGGTACCGCACCAAGATTATGGTTAATCGTTGTTGCTGAACCTGTCCCGGTAAATGCAACTACATCCATAAAACCTGGGGCACGTTTTAAAGCATAAAAAGACACCTGTCCCGCAGCTGTCTGAAGGCCGCCGAATCCAGTAAATTGTGTATTAGAATCTATTACAGTTTGTCTATTGCCACCCTCAACAGCAGTTGACGTCGAATCAAGAAATTGGGATGCACCAATAACCCTAGACCAAAAGTAAGTACCAAACCCATTGATACCTTTTTCGATAACAAGATCAACAGGAAAACCACTTGTAAGGAAAGTAGTATAGTTATCATTACTTGCGGTTGTGAGAGCAAACACATCCGTTGCAACCTCAGGCGGTTTGTTTGGGCGACGGATTGCCATGTAGATGTAAGTGTTGCTATTGGCACCAAAATCCGTCGATCCACCTCTGACTTCAAAACCTGTTGACGTAATGCGAAGTACCTCATTTTCGTCCACTTCGCTATCGGTCCCATTTGGCCTTAATACTTGACCAACGCGCATAATATCCCTAATAGTCCAATTTGAACTAGCGTCAGCATTTTTAATTAACACCAATTGAGGCTCAAATCCAAGATCAATTTGTCTGTAGTTTGGATAAGTAAGACCTTCATAAGTCCCACATTTAATAATGCTTTCATCACCATCAGTGCCAAACTGTGCATCGTCATGAGCGAAGATGTAGGCGACGTAAGTTCGGCCGGAACCATTTACTCCGCCATCAGTACCAACACTAAATACTGAACTTGTAGGTGCTGTATAATTCCATACGGCTGTTGAGCCTGACGCATTGGTGCTGTTTAACTTTATTCTTTGATCGCCTAATGATCTGTGATAAACAAACCAATCATCTGTTCCGCCTGAAATAACTTTTACAATAATCATCCCCGGCACACTGCCGAGTTGATGAGAAATAGTTCTTGCTGTTGAATTTCCGGTCCACGTAACTATATCGCACCAGCCAGGCGCTTTGCGGAATGTCCAAGAGACAAAATCATCACCATTAGTGTTTACATTCGTACCGTCACCATGTAAAGTGAACCCATTTGCACTAACGGCAGTAATCCTATAGGCATCAGTAGCTTGTGCATTAGTGCTGTTGCTAATTAAATTTTTATCAATACCAGTTACGGTATCTGTCAGGCTATGAGATCCACTTGTATCTCTTTTCTTAATCCAAACCAGCCCGCCTTCACCTGCTAAATCAATTCCATTATTAATTGGTTGATCCGAACTATTGCCATCATATACATAAGTACTAAAAACATCATCAACGTAAACCTTGTCTCCGCCTGCTGCACCAGACGCTCCAGCAAGAATGCTGCTCCCAATGACGCTCATGAGTAAGCCAGAGTTACGACAGAATGAATTGAGCCTGTAGTGCGAACGATGTAATCCAAACGATCCACCGACCCAGCAGCAGTGCTTAAAGATGGCGGGTTGCCTCCAGCCCAATCAAAGAAGCTTCCCCATGCAATGGAGCGTGACCCAGTGCCGTCTTGCACCAAAAAGATTGATCCAGACTGACCAACTACAAGGTTTGTTGGATTAGCAAATGTCAAGTTTTCGCCCAACGTCAACGTGAAATTATTGCTTGCCGCAAAATCGGGCGTTACCGTCGAGCCACTTGCCAGCGTTGTAATCTCACCGCGCTGGCTAGCGGTAAACGTCTGAGCTACGTCAGTCTTGGCAGTGTCAGCGTCAAACCCCTGAACGGTACTGCCAATAGCAGTTGAATCCAGAACGTTGTCAACTGTGACCGTCTTGGTGCTGGTCGTTATCGAATCGACCTTTACCGTTCCAAACGCCATTGCTAGGCCAGCCGTAGGGCAATTACGCCAACTTTAACTGACCAGCCCCATCTGAGCACGCCCATCCTCAGAAAATTGATCCTTGATAGCTTCAATCTCTTCCACTGTCGAAACAGTTGCTAAAAGGTCAGCGTCAGCTTGTGACAAATTAAAGCGCGTGGACACCTGCCAAGAAACACTGCTTTCGTCCCAGCCATAAACCTGAGTAGCTGTATTCGCAGGCTTAGCTATTGGGGCCTCCCATGCTGCAGTTTCGCTGTTTAAAGTCCAGCTAGCAAACGGTTTGGCATAAATGAATGCGTCTAAAGTCTCTGAATACGTCATTCCCACACCCGCAAATCTTTTACGTTGCGACCCGTCTCGGAATGTTTCAACACATCGCTTGCCAAATACTGACTCATAGTGCGCTTTTAGCTCTTCAGAACTATCAGAAGCAGTAATTACTCGCTCTACTAAGTTTTCAGCTGAGAGGATTGCAAAATACTTCATAACTATTCAAGACGAATGTTTCCAGTTCCGGCAGTGATTGTTGTCACTTTATCACTGCCATCTGTTGCAGAAGATAAAGTAAGCCCTCCGCCAGGGTTTGACAAAGTATAGGTGTTTGGATAACGCAAAACTAAAATGCCATCACCCCCTGAGTTATTACCACCTTCACCGCCGCCGCCAGGAGAAGAAGATCCTGACCCTGTAGGCATGGCTGCACTGTTCCTAAAACTACTTGCCTGACCGCGTCCTGATCCGCCAGCAGCTCTTGTGACGCTTGAGCCAGTAATAGATGATGCTAATCCTGCACCACCAGCTCCGCCTTCATATCCGCCAGATCCAACAGCGCCAGCACCGCCTCCGCCTGCGCCCTTTACCCCGTCAATACTACAAAATCCTCCGCCGTATTGCGGGCAAAAGTAGGCATTAGTGCTATTCCAAGAAGATTTAGATTGGCCTCCATTGTGTCCTTGATTAGCTGTTGCAGATCCGCCTAAATAGCCGTTGTTGGCAGTTTGATCATTATCGTCATACCCTGTTGGCCCATCAGAATAAGTGTTCATCTCGCCTCCGCCGCCTGAACCTCCATCGTGCCCAGCTTCGTTAGCCCCAGCCCCAGCACCACCGCCTACGGCAGTAACGGTAAAAGATTGCTGTGCAGGGTTAATTCCAGATAAAGTTGTATCACTACCATTTGTGTTAGCGGCCCCACCCGCTCCAATTACTATCGAATAATTTGTTTGTGATAGCAATAGCAGTGCGCTAAGAGACGTTGAATTACCACCACTAGCTTCTGATCCATAAGAATTCAAATATCCTCCTGCGCCTCCTCCGGGTTGTCCAGCTTTGTTAGAAGGGCTAGTATCGCCGTCTCCTCCACCACCGCCACCAGCAATCATCAGATAATCTACTACAATCGTCGCAATCAATAAGGGCCAAATACCATCGCCATGGATCAAACCTGCTTCGTTAATGTTCCAAACACCGCTAGCATTTAGCGTAGAAGGAACAATTCTTTTGCCAATAAAACCACCATTCGACATTATGTAATCTCCAATGCACTAACTGTTATCTCTAAATCATCTGCAGCAGTAGCAGTTGCACGCAACTTTTGCGATTGCTTCATAACAACTTTATTTGCAACTATTTCTAAAGACGCATCAGCCGGGACAGAAACTGTGCTGGCCAAAGTGCTTAGAACAGCGTCACTACCGTCCGTTAGGGTGATTGTAATTCCTGCGGCATTGGTGCCATCAACGTTGGCAACTATGCAACTCAGCACAATCGCCCGATCCGTTGCCGCACCAGTTGGTGCTTGATATAAATCTGTCGCATTTGTCGTCGTTAGCTTGACGGATGCGTTGTTAAAAGTTTCAGCCATGAGATCAACCTAACGCAATGGCAAGCCCAAGGCTCACACCAGCAGATGGAGTTGTAAACGATAAACCGCCTGACCCGTCAGTTGTCAAGACTTGGCCATTAGTCCCATTATCAACAGGCAGAGTCAAAGCATTGTCTGATGCAGTGCTATGAGCGTGGATCTCTACATAGCCAGAAGTCTGACCAACAAGTCGTAGTGCCATCAGACAATCACCCAGTTAGACGTTGCAGGCACTGTAATGGTTGCCGCTGCATTAATACTAAGCGGACCAGCAGAAATCACATTCTTACCAGTGCCAATCGTATAAGTCGTCGTAATCGTGTTGTCATGCTCTAAGGCCCAAGCATCTGATCCCCCGCCAGTCGCTCCAGCTGCAGCAGCAGACCAAGTAATTGCACCTGATGGACCACCACTTGTTAAAACCTGGCCACTTGTGCCGTAATTCGCTCCACCAACACCAATTTGGCCAGCAGGTCCAACACGGAACCTTTCAGCGTTTTCGGTCGTAACTTTAAAATGGCCATCCGAACCAGTGTCAACAACCTCAGCTTCCGTATCGCCTTCAACAATCTTGTCGGTGTCTGCAGCAGTTCCGTTTGATGCTGCTGTAATTCGACCTTTGGCATCAACAGTAATACTGCTTAGCGTGTAGCTCCCGGCAGTAACAGCAGTGTCTGATAAGCCGGTCGTGACGAGATTGACAACAGTAGCTTTTTTCGTTTGGTTGTTGAGCGTGTCAACAATTGGCACAACGTCTGAACCCTGAACAGATACCAGTTCGGTTAGTTCTGAAATCTTGGTATTTGCCATAACGCTTCAGACTTTTCCTGATATTACTGGCATCACGACCAAGTTGAAATAGCAACCCGTTTCCAGGTGTTAGTCGCAGTGCAAACGTAAATGTAGTTTGCGTCCCATGCCACCTCACCAGCAATACCGGTAGCAGTTGCAGAAGCAGGCGTCAAAGTCGGCAAAATTGGGCGACTTCCAAGCGTCACGTTTGCTGCTGTAATCGCAGCCATGCTTGTCAACGTTCCAGCTGCCTGAACCTTGAAATCAAGCTTGCCGTCTTCTGACGTATCAGTTGCGTCAACAATTGACGATTCAATCGTTCCAAACAACACAAGCTCTGGTGTCGTTGCGTCGTTATTGCCTTGGAAATTAATGCTGCTTAAAACGTCAGCGTCTTGACCGGCAACAGCATCACCACGATGGTGATACAAAGTGATGTCAGCTGCGCTAACTGGAACGGCTTCCGCTGATTCAATAAAAAGACCAGTGTTGGTAACAGACTCAGTGATGTGGAGCGGATGCTCAGGGTTAGCCTCGTTTACACCAACCTTGTTGCTTTTTAACGTAAGGCGTGCAGCAGACGCACCAGCTGACATCGACATCAATTGCAGCGTGCCATCTTCGCTGGCGTCAGTTGTGTCTGAAATTTGCGCTGTGATTTGCGCGTAGGCAATATATTCATTTTCAGCATTCTGGCCGCGAAACTCAAGGTTGCCTAAGTTGTCGCCTGCTGCAGGCGTTGCTGAATTGCGGTACAGCACAAGGTCTGGTGCGGTATCCAGCCCATCATCAGTATTCTCAATAATGACTTGGTCAGTCGTGTCTGTACTAAAAAGATGCAGCGGGGCAGCCGCCGTTCCAGCGCCTAATTGAAATCCAGCAGTAGTAAATTTGCCAATAAAACTTCTGTTTGCAGTAATTGCAATTTCATTAGCTGCTGAGCGGTAAAAACCTGAAGCACTACTATCTGTTAAAAAACTTATTGAAGGGTCAGTAACAGTGCCATCTGGCACCGCTTTGTGCAAAACACTAAAAGATAATCTTTTATTCTTATCAGCACTACTCGCTTCACTTGCGTCAACAACAACAAAATCGTCAAGCGCCGCTGGTGTAATCAGTGACGCCAGTTGAGAAATCTTTCTGTCAGCCATAATCAGCAAGCCATAAGGACACAAGGAACACAATAGCTGCCATCGCTATAAGTTTCTGACACGTAGGTGCTCGTCACTTTAGCAACCGTTTTACTGCGAACAATATCATCGCCTTGTGGCTTGGCCGTTCCATCACTTGCTGACATCAACAGATCACCACGGGCGACTGTCGTTCCTTGTGCAATGCGAATAACAAAGTCACCCGTCATCGCAATATACAAATCTTTTGTGTATGTTTCGTCGTCGTCATCCCAAGATTGAAACACACCAGCTGCATTAGGGTCTCCTTCAACTTCGCTGACTTTGCAACGGTTTAGCTGAGGGTTGTTTTCCGTACCCCATTCGCACATTTCATCGATGTTGCTCAATACCGTGCCACGCAAAATTTCAGTGCGAGCAGCATTGCCTGGCAATTGTGACCAACGCGATAAGTGAGAACCAACTAAAGAAACAGTGCTTCCACTAATGACTATCGCGCCTTCAGATGATCCACTCCCGAAAAACGTAATAAGGTTTCCATCGTTATTAGTGCGATTAATCTCCATCGGAGGCCCTTCTTTCGCACATATTTGCAACCTGCCAAGCTCACTAACCATCAAACCTTGGTTTGCAGTGGCATTGTTGTCTGTAACATCTTTTGGCTTTACAGGGCTTTGTTCTGATGCAGCATTGCCAAGAAATAAAGCTCTGTTTGGAGTATTGCCGCTTGGAGCAACGTTATAGCCAATTTTTAAGTAAGTATGATCTTGCAGCGATAATGCAATTTCATTGTCGCTGAGATTTGTAGGTGCATAAAATCCAGAAGTTGTATTGGTGCCGAAATAAACGCTAGGTAAAGCTTGCGTGCCAGGCGTAACTTGAACTCTTGTAGAGCTTGACCCAATTAGAGCGCCGCTTGCAGAAGCCACAACATCTACCCAGCCATCGTTAGCTGCGTTGCGGATTTTTAACTTGTTTTCTGAGGTGTCATACCAAAGCTGATGAGCGACGGTAGTGGCTGGAGCAGTCGCGTTGCTGTTGGTGCTTTGAATAGCCGCCAAAACATTGTTCAGGTCTTGCCGCACGGCTTGGCCGCTGGCGTTTGCAATGTTGTAATCGTGCGTAGCCATAGCAGCGGTTTAGACCTGTTGCGTTCCGTATCCTATTGCAGTGTACTGAAATCTCCTACTAATCACAGCACCGCCATTCTTAAACAGAATCGTAAATCCTGTTGAAGTTGGCTCTGACATCACGTAGTAGTCACCAGCATCAAAGTCAAACGCTGTAATACCAACAGTTACCTTCGTATCGTTGTCGGAGTAAAACGCATCATCAAAAATAACAGTTGCGCCGGACGGCTGCGCTCCAGACGTAATTGTTCCGCTGTTTTCAGTACGCCGCTCCATCTGCAGCCTTACCCCAAGCTCATCTACAAGCGGTGTCTGGTCAACGTGATCCGCTGTTAGCTCAGCCTTGAACTGGAATGAACGGCCAACATACACGTTGTTTTCAAGAGGGATCCAATCCTCAAACACAAGATCTGAGTTTTGCTGCAAGTCTGAGTAGCTGCCAGGATTTGTAGTCAACTGACCTCCCATCCCGGAATGGTCTGAGCAGTAGTAGTAAAGGATTGGAGCATCAGCCGCTAGAGCAATCTGCGTGTAAGCACCTGCCGTTCCTGGCGTCCCAACCGTTGTGACCCCTGCTGTGTACTCAGAACCGCCGCCATGCGTTCCATCGCTTGTCGCACTAATCCTTACGGGATGGCCAGAGTTGCTTGCGTCTGATTGGTCAAAGATGTAGGTATTACCCTCTGTCAAAATTAACGTTTCATTGTCGGTACTAGAACCATTAATTCGATACCTGTTGCCCCCACCAGAGCTGACAACTGTTACTGCTAAAGTGACAGTATCGCCCTCAAACTGAATCTTTGATCCATCTTCAAACACAATGTCTGAATCCGTAGCAGTATTGTCTGACTTTCTAAAATAAACCTCAACGTTTGTATCGTCAGGGATTTCACCATCAAAGTCAGACCATGTATCAATTAAAGCAGAACGATCATCAATAAGATCACTCGTGTAAAGGCCACGAGCTGTCAGGATACGTTGCATCCGCACACTGAACTTTGCGCCAAGATCAATAATTTCGTGGAAGAAATAAGTACCTTTAGTAAATTGAGTACCGAAATGTGTGTCAATATTTTCTGTAAACGCATCTAGATCCACAATGCTGTCAAAAGAAGCATCTCCCCCTAGAACTAAACCGTCATATTGCTCGCTGTAGTTAACGTTGAATTTTTCTCCCGAGAATGGCGCAGGGGATGCGTCTTCCCGCACCACCTCATAGTTAAATCTCGGGATCCCGTCAGGGATGTTAATTAACGCGCTAGCTGCACTAAAACTGCGCTGCTTCTCTGCGTTTTCAAATTTAATTAGATATTCTCCATTCAGCAATGGCAATACACATGAGGTTGTTCTTGCCTCAACTTTTCTCAGCAAAGTGCTGTTGGGCCATGAGCCCTGCCCTGTAAGCAATCCCGTATGCCTAATTACAGCAACAAAGTTTTCAACATTTTGGCCGCTAGCCGTTGGCGACCATCGCAAGATAACTTGATCAACGCCAAAGGCTTCAATGGTTACATCTTCTGGGTCGGGCGGAAGAACAATTCTTGAGATGCCATCAGACCCGTCACTCGTTCCACCAACAGCAATCTCTCGCTGCTGTCTACCAATATCAGATCTTTTTCTGTCTGGCTGAGGGCCTCTTGCTGTGACTTCTGCATATAATATTTCGCCAGGAAGTATATTTGAATCTATATTTACAGAAGTGTTGGCGGTAAATATACTATTCCAGTTGCCTGCGTCCCCTACTCTCCATCTAACTTCAAAATCTGCGACTGGTCCGGTAAGACCCCTGGTCCATGAAATAGTGGCACGGTTTGTTGTACTACTGCCGGTGTCAATTTGTTGGAATGTAATGCTTACATTGCTTGCTGGATCGGGTTGCCGACCGTAAATAAATGGCTTGGGCAGGTCTAAAGTTGCGCTATCGCCTTCAACGAATTTGTAAATGCCGTCAACGTGACGAACGCCAATAACGGAATAGACACCACCTTCTCCTTCCGCTACTGATAGACACCGATACTTTCTGATGACTGCTGAATCATTTGTGATCGAATACAGAGCATCATCAGGCGGCACTTGAGTGAAAGGAGAGACAAGCGTGACCCTATTGCCGCTGATTTGATCGCTAAAAATTGAACGAGTTTCAATCGTCCCATCCTTCATGACAACGCTTATCTTGTCATTTGCTCCAGATGGCATTACTGGAGGTTGGTCTAAGTCCACAAACTCTCTTCGCGCACCAACAATGCGGCCAGCCAACCGAGTTGATAGGCGCATTTCATCAGACACTTCAAATATCTGGCCTGGCAATACGTTTAATCCTTCAAGCCCAACTGAAAAGTTAACTGTGTCGTCATGCACTGTTTCTGAATACAAAACCCAACGCGCCATGCGTTGCGCTTGATACTTTGAAGTGCAACCAAAAGCCACAACACTTTTCTCTTGTACTCCATACTTTTCAATCGCAGCCTGATCTTCAATAATTAGAAAATTGGGTTTATAGAAGTTGTCAGGATCGTTATATCTTACGCGTACTCTAGTGCTTCTGGTTTTTAACGAAGAGCCGCTGTAGGAGAAACTTCCGTTGACAACATTAGAGTTACTAAAAACATGAATAGCCGCCAATGGCTCTGCATTTTCTTCGCCAAGATTCCCGTGGTCAGCAGCAATTTGAACATTGTCTGCTTTCCAAAAAATCATCCCACGGAAGACGCTTGCCATGTCTTGCAAGACGTTATACGCCTCAGCCTGCGAACCAAGCACTGTGTTAATCGCAAATCTTGGTTGCCTTCCTTCAGGCGTATCAATTTCCTCGTTGCAATATTTTGCAAGGTCAATTAAATCAACCCAGTTAATTTTGGCCTTGTCTACAAAATCGCCTGCCCCATAACGATCAGTTATAAGCAAGTCATAAAAACAACAAATTGGGCAGGTAGTCCAATGTAAATTGGTGGTAAGGCTGCCGTCGAAAGGAATACTACTGTTAAACCTAAGGCTGCCGTCTCTCCTGACAGTTGCATTTGATGGAATTTGTACTTTCAAACCTTTGATGTCATACGCCCTCGCAGGCAAGGTGTTGTACTCTTCCGAATCAATACTTAAATGAACAAGAGCAGTATGAGGATAACTGACTTTTACTCTTTTGCCGACAATAATACTGTTCCAAATAATAGTATCTGCTCTGTTGTTAGCTAGCGATGTCGTTCCAGGTAAATCCTGAAAATCGGTGTACTTGATCTCAAAAGCGTCTTCTGCATTGTCAAATTCTACTTTTCTAACGCGAATCTTGTATGGAGCTTTGTTCCGTGAAAGATTAAATGGTTTAGTTTTAAATTGATACTGGGACGTAGAAACACCTTTGATAATATTTCTCTGCTCTTGCCCTTCAACCCTGAACCATTTGTCTTCAAAGGCACCGCCGTCTTCACTGAGCGCAATATCTAAATGAATCTGAGCAAAGAACAATTGACCCCGCGCCAGCCCTTCCATAGCAGTGCAATACAACTTTGGAATCGTAAACACAAGTACAACAAAGTCAGCTTCGCTGTCGTTTATTGCACGGGTTATTTGCCCCGTACCATAATCGCGTTTTACGACCTGATTCTCGGCGTTAAGCTCTTCAGAATAATTACTGCCAAGCTGCTCGTTAACATCAATAATTGTCGTCTGAACATCGCTCAACATAGAGCTTTCGTCAAAACGTTTTTGGTTTTGAGTTCCCTTTCTTTCCGTAAATACAACCGTTTGATCTACAAATTGTCTTCCTGTAATTAAAGTTTCATTCAGCAAAACGCTTTTTTTGTGCTCAGCAAGCCCTTCAATTGGACCCTCGCAAATTGCGTCAATTATTTTAAGGTTGGTCTTTGAGTTGAGCGCCATAGTTTTTTAAATCAGGTTGTAGCCGAAGCCTTGAACTTTGAGCTTTGTCCTTTCACTGGCCCCAACGTCAATAATTTCAACGTCAAGTTTAATTTGCTTTCCATCCTCAATTTTAGGAATTTCGAGCCTATGGCCAAAGCTAAATTCTTCGGTTTCGTTGACTAATCCTTGCAATGTGCCGCGAGCAACCGCCGCTTCAATGTCCTCTCCACTTACAGAAACAGTCAATTTCATTTCGTAAGTAATAAAACCATCAATTTTTGTCGTGCCTGGCGCTCCAGCATTATCGTACAAGCCTCGGATAACTTCAAAAAGTACATCAATCTTTTTCCTTTTACTTCTACTTTTTTTATAGTCAAGGCCGCGAGCAAAAATTATTTCTCCAGGCCGCAATAATTTATCACTACTAAAATCGCCAAAGGTTTCTTCAATCCTTATCCTTTTGTTTTCATTGCTGCTGTGTACGTCTCTTACACCTAACTTGGTTTGCAAGCCACCCAACGATTCAAACCTTCTTGTAAGTTTTTGCCCGTTGATCGTTACAGTGTTTAATCCTGGTGTTTGCGTAGCCATTAACAGCGGATCGGAAGCATCAGAGACTTCTAAATTTGCTGCTAATAAATGACTTCCAGTTATTACTCGGCCATAGACGACAGGTAATGTTGCACCTGTTCCGACTGTGTTTGCAGGCCCGGTAAACGCATAAGACTGAATACCTGAAGCGCCTCTCGTAATTCCACTTGGCCCTTCGCCTCTTACACGAGTGCCCTGCCCTTTAATTCTGTTAGCACCAGAATTAGGAAGTTGCGGCTGTGGCGAAATAAGACTTGCCGTTCCAGAAAGAACCAGGCTTGCGCCGACTGCGCCAATCGCTGTTGCAAAGCTTCCGCCAACAAGACCCATGCTTATTGCAGCGCCTGCTCCAGTGGCACCCCCAAGTCCGGCTCCAATGCCTAAAAACCCGCCAGCCGCCGGACCAACAATAAACGAAGCCGCAACCAAGCCAACGCCTATCAAAATTTGTCCTAAGGGGGAGTCCCCACCGCCAGAGCCCATAATTACAGGCACCACCAACAAAGGCTTGCTGCCAAACGGTAATTGCAACTCGTCATACCCCATCGCCGCACCGCCTTGAATCACCTTGTATCCAACGCCGTTTTGGTGCGCTTCAATCAACTCACCTTTTAACGCTGGATAGTTGATGCAAAGCAGCTTGATTGCATCAGCAGGCGTTTGAAGGTTGTAATACTCGTGCTGCTGGCCATACTTCTCGCCTAGCTCACCCGCCAACAGAACTAGCTGCATGGCGAAAAACTGCCGCAACGCTTTGCCTATAGTAACGCCCTAAAGGCTCTAAAGCACTGATGCTATTCATTCGCTGGTGCAAAATTTTATCGTCTCCCACATAAATCGCTGCGTGCATTGGATTTCTAGTGCCAAGTCGCATGATCAAAACATCATGCTCACGCCGCTCATCAAAAGGCACCGGCTCAAAGCCAATAGCTCGTGCATGTTTGAAAAAGATGCTGTGGGTACGCTCCAGCGACTCAGGGCGCGGGAAATCTGGCAAGTCAATTCCAAGCAACCCGTAATACTCGCGAAGCAAGCTGTAGCAATCAGTCTTGCCGTATTCCCATTGACGGCCTAGCAAGGCTCGATAGTTAACCATTGATTATCTGGCACAGAGTAAACGTACCAAGGAATCTTGGTTTGGGTGCAGGCTTTTCGATCTTGCTCGCTTACAGGTGTGCCTGCTGGATGTGAATGCACTACGGCTTCAATCGTTCCAGCAAACATTGCACGGGCATAGTCAGCAGGATTGATTGCAAAATCTGCAGTTGGGTCTAGCGCAATGTTTCGACAAGGGAAATAACGTCCATTGACAACTAAGCCACAAGCTTCGTTTGGGTAAGCAGTCTTAGCGTGCTTTACCGCGTTAAGCCTGAAGTCTTGCCCCATAGAACCCACCGAAAGGAAGAGTGTCTGCCCTGCCAAATCTTGCCTGACAACTAGACACGCGTTTGCCACAAATATCGTTAGTGACAACACCGTTTATTATTACCTTTTCTGAGTCTGGAAGAACCGAATCGTTAACAGTGAAGCAAGATCTTCCTTTGTACCCACATTCATGGCCTCGATACTTCCACGGGCAAAACTCTTCGATTGTTCGCCGGGGTAGCCCAACATTAACAAGGTCAATCTTTGGTGCTAGCTCAAACTCAACAAATTGCGGGTTTTCAGCTGACACACGATCGATGTACCAAGTTTCGACCATCTTTGCATTAGGGTCGGAAGTATCGTTAAAGGTTTGCGCGATCAAAGGATCATTGTTTTCTGTTACCAGAAAATCTTCAATATCTTCTTCTGGAGCAAACGGAACTTGCTGATTATAGTTTACTGTATCAATAAATTTGGCAAATGTGCGAATCCTTTGGACCTTAGCCGCTAAAGGATTATACAAAAGTATTAACGCCGTAATAGCATTGTTGACGTTGGCTACTTTTAACCTAGGGCGAGGTAATGTTCCGTTTGACGCAAACTCAAACCCATCAACTTCGACAGGCACTGCGGGATAAGAGTTGCCGTCAAATTTAATCTCTTCAGTTAATCCATTCTTTCCGGGGTGATACCTTATTATGGCGTCAGTACCGTTTACTGCTGTCGTTAAAACAATCTCATAAAGATCAATAACTGCTGTTGGGGCAAGGCGAAGTAGCTCTTCGGCTAATGGCTCAAACGCTTCCCAAGTACACGTTCCATCAACTAACGTCTGCGTAATTTTGAACGGGAAAGCAGGCTCGTCGTACTCAAACTCCGAGTAAGTATCAAGGGTGTCTGTCGTCCCAGCAACAATGCACTTAAACGCAAGCGTGTTGCCCCTGTTGGGGTTGGCACGGACAACGTCGCCAAACGCATAAGCTTTTGCAGCTTCCCATTTATGTAGGTCGTACCGATAAGCCATTAGGTTTCAAATACCTGGACAAAGGTAGCGTTGATTTCAGCTCGATCAACGAAGGAAATTGTCTTTGTCCATTGCTGGCAGACAAATTTACTACTGGCTGCCTCGCCTGGTGGTGTGTAGCTAAAGCTTTCGACGCCACCACGCGCATCTAGGAATGCTTCGATCGTGTCGGCTTCCGTCTCAGATATGCGAAACGTCAGGTTATAGATCTTGGGATTTTGGTTAATGCCAAACGTTGCTCGCTGGCTATAACCACTCCCAAACTGGATTGAACGCACATTTGGTGCGCTTTGCTTTGTCATCCCTGGTGCGGGATCAAAATCGGGGAAGGTACTCATTAGCTAGACAATAAGCCTCCAGGTCGTTGTTGCTTGATTAATTCTGCCTGCACAGCCGCTCCAATCAACCCTCCGAGCTGTTTACCGGCACCACTGTCACCTGAAGCAGAACTGCCTTTTGCGTCAACGTTAACGACAACGTTTGTCGCACCACCTCCACCAAGTTGATTATTTGGAACGACTGTGCCGGAAGTGTTTGGAACGAATAGCTCAGGGCCGCGTTCTCCGACTATATAAGATCCACCCGCCTTAGCACTGCCACCGTCTGCCATGTAAGCATCAATACCAGCAATATTTAGACCACCTCCACCTCCACCACCAGATAAACCACCAAATAAATTCAATCCAATATTTAATGCCTGCATCTTGATCTGAGCTGCAATAATCTCTGCAGCCATATCCAGGAAGTGATCTGCGGTCCTTTGGAACAGATTCGCTAACGCTTCACGGGCGCTCATGCTTCCGTCAATAATTCCCTTAAACGATTCAGAAAACGCATCCCCAATCTGAGTTGACAACTCAATTATTTGGTTAGTTGGATCAAGCAACTTATTTAGGCCACCCTGAATTGCAGCAACCTGCTCGTTAATCCTTTCTTCAGGCGTCTTACCTCTACCAGGCCCTTTCCCTGCTTCGTTTCTTATCGCTGTTTTGTCCTTCTGGAGAGCAGTAAGCTTCTGCTCCATGTCTGCGGTGGGCTGGTTACCTACCTTTGCTCTTTCAATCTCAATTTGCAACAATTTTATCGCTATATCTTTTTGCTGCAAAAGCAGGCTAACTTGCTTGTTGAATTCAGTAATTCTTTTCGCCTCAGCGGGCAACATACCCTCCATAACCAGACGGTTGTATTCTCTTGAAGCGGCAAGGTTTGCTTCTTGACTATTTCGAATTTGCTTTAATGGAGCGACTGCGTCTCTAAGAGCTTTTGCACGTTTCTGTTCTTGGTCAAACGCAAGCTTTGCCTCAGCGTTTGTTTTAATTTGAGCGGCTAATATTCTTTGTTCAGGCGCTTTACTTTGGTCTTTTAGCTTGGCAATTTTTTCTAATGTTTGTTCATACTTTTGTTCTATTGCAAGTTTTTTAGCTTGCTCAATGCCTGCTACTTTGCTTTGAGCCAGCTGGCGTTCCAGGCTGGCGGTAAGAGCACGAGATTGCTCGGTCTGCTTCCCAGTTCTTGACGTTTCCCGGGCTAATTTTTTATCTCTCGATTCAAGAGCTTTATTGACTTTTAAAGTAAGATCTGCTTGTTGCGAGATAGCAGCTTGCGTAATTTGTCCATTTTTTATAAGAAGTGCTGCGCGGTCTTTTATATTACCGTTCTCATCTCTGCCTACAGTTTCTATTGCTTTTTCTCGCTCAATGTCGGCTTTTCTAATTATTGCTTGCCTGGTTAAGTTAACAAAATTTTCATTCGTATAGTCTGCTTTTATCCCAGCTAATTTCCCCTCTATTTCTTGAAGTTTTGAGTCTTTTACCCCAAGTTGTTGCAGAAGAGTTTTGTGTTGAAGTTCTTCAGCAGTCAACTTAGCTTGCCTTTGTGCCTCTGCAGTTCTTTCTTGCCCAAGTTCTGTTAATCTTTTCTCAACACCTACTAACTCTTTCGTATCTTCTGCAGATAAACCACCCATTCCACCTGCCGCTCCAACAGTATTAACGCCCATCAGCTCATTTCTCCTTTCCTGAAGTTTTCTTGCCTCTGGAGTGTCTAAATTTAAGCCAGCTTGTAGATCGTTTCCAGCTTTAAGTGCGTTTGCTATAAACCCTGGAATACCCGCAAAGAATCTGGCTGCTGCTGTTTGCATTTGCGTCATAGCTCTTGCAAATTCATTCCCCAGGTCTGCAGTTTCTGCACCAAAACTATTAAGGGCATCTACGCCTTCGTTCCCAACAGTTGCCGCTAGAAGTGCAGTTGCAGCCTCAAGAGCCTGCTGCTGCGTACCAAGTTGTTCTATGGCCTGCAGAGCCGCACCAGTTTCAGTCCCAGCAAAGCCTGCGGCGTCAGCTAAAGCTTCAATATCAGCTGTAAGCGGGTTAAGTGCTTGGCCAAGTTCTGCGCCGCCTGCAACAATCTGATCGGCAAACGCTCCAAACTGAGTGCCGACCAAAGACAGCGCAAAGCCCATTTGGCCGCCAATCATGCCGCCCGCAAAGCCACCTATACCACCACCAATTGCAGCCCCACCGCCTTGCCCAAACAGTAAGGGGAACGCTCCACCAATAAGCCCACTACTAATCGCATTGCTCCTTCGAGTTGCTCTATCAGACCTTTGCTGTGCTATATCGTTTTCTAGTTTTTTAGCTGCCGCCAAACCTGCTTTACGCCTAGCTTCTATGCGCTTTTCGCTGTCTTCGCGTATCTGTAAATATATTTTTTCAGCTTCTGTAGTTACTCGTATCCTGCGAGCCAATTCTTGATCGAACTTTGCCCCTTCTGCATTATCAGCCTTTATAGCCGCACTAAGCTTCGTCCCGATAGCGTCAATCTCTGCATCAAGTCGTTTCTGAATACCTCTAATTTTGTCGTTATTTAATTCGATAAAAGCACGACGATCAGCTTGATTTACCTTGCCTACAAGTTCTATTTGTTTCTGTGCAAGCCTTTCGGCTTCTCTGCCTTTAGCAATAGCTTCTGACGCCAAAGCAGAGGCTCTGGTTCTAGCCGCTCCAGCTACCGGGTCAAAACCTGGAGCGGGTTCTGGGCCAAATGTAGGCTGACCGCGAAGATAAGAGCCAGCCATTGTGGTCTGTGCCCCGCGCTGGGTGGCAGAAGCGAGTTCAGCGTTATACGCCTTTAATGCCTGCGTTGCTGCACCACGATCCTGTATCTCTTGCCTGACTAATTTATTATTTAAATCTTGAGCGTCATTAGAAGCAAGCAACGCTGTAACGAAACTATCTAAGTTTTTTTTGTAGAGGCCAGTCGCCTTTCCAGCCTTATTAGTTTCTATTTCAGTCTGATTTAAATTTTCATTTGCTTTCCTTAAAGCTTCGTTGTAAGAACTTAAATTTGCTATAGTAAATTTTTTTTTATTTACTCTGTCTACTTCATTAGAAAGACGCTCAAGTTGAGACTGAAACCTGTCAAGCTGTTTTACGCCCTTTACGCCGATCTCAATCTCAGCTCTATAGGCCACGACGGTTTCAGCGCACTGCGATGCCTAAGTTTAACGCCTACGCCGCGCCTTATCCATTTCTTTCTTCTGCTCTGCATTGATCACGCCAAAATAGGCGCTCCAGCCAAGCAACTCTTCTGCTGTCATTGTGGTGCGAACTTCAGACAAGCTCATGCCAAGCTCTTTGGCAACGCCAAATTGCAGCATGAGCCAGTTGTCCTTACGAAGCTCGGCTTCTAGGATTTTGGGTCGATGGCCTCTTCTTCGTCATCAGTCAAAATTGCCAGCATCAAGGATTGCAAGTCCTTGTCCTTCACTTCGTTCTTGAGCACGTCAACTTCGCCAGCCAAAAACAAAGACTCTCCCATCTCATCTTTAGCTTTAGTGATCAGCAACTGCAAAGCAAACGCATTGGCATCATCCGATCCAGCACGCTTTTGAGCCCGCTCGCGCTCTGCCATCGTCAAAGGCTTTACCCACATCTCAAACTCAGTCTTATCTGAAAGAGTAACTACTCTTTTTGTTGCCTCTAAATTTGCGGCTTTCTTAAGACGATCAATGGCGCGTAATGCCATGAGTTAAAACTGATTGTGCCACTACACTAGCATTAAAAAAACCCCTAACAATGTCAGGGGTCTGTTTATCGTCAATCGACTATTAGCTCTTAGCGAAGTCGAATGTAGGAGCAGCAGTTGGACGGAAGTTAATAGAAATCGCCTGAGCATCGTCTGGCGTTACTGAGAAACTTGCAGAAGTCAGCACAGCATCCATCGTGATAGAACGGCTGGCTGCTTCATCTGGCGTACCAGCTGAAACAACTGCATCCATATACAACTTGAACGTTGCACCAGCTTGGTTGCGCTGCGTAACGTCTTCAATCAAACGAGCCGAAATGCCGGTGTCGTCATCAGTGAAGTAAACCTCAGCTGAACCTGTACCATCCGCAAAACCAGAGATAAAGGTTCGGAATGGTGCGTTTTGGCCCAGAGTGCCACCGATGCTTGTCACATCGATCTCATCTCGGGTCACTTCAAAGTTCCAAGAGCGCACGTTTGCAACTGCTTGAAACTCAGAAAACTTGATCGTGAAAGCGCTGGTGCCGTCAGTCCCGTCGTTTGACAGAGTGAGGACAGCGCCGCCTGCTGTTGCAGAAAACGTTGCTGCTCCAGTAGAAGCGGTGTAGCTCTTGACAAAAACAGGAGTTCCTGCAGCTAGACCGCCGGGGAGGGTGCCCCCGCCAGTGGTAAACGAAACTTTGTCGTTTACTTTGAAGTTCAGAAACGTTCCGACGTTAATCAGGTCGCTGCCGCTAGTTACATCTGCAGCCTTAAAGGTTCCAGATGTGCCAGCTGGCTTGTAATAAAGGGCTCCAGAGGTGCCCGAAAGGACGGTAGCCATTCGTGGTACTGAGAATGGTGGACTTACGGGCGAAACCCGGACTCATACAGCTTAGCGTGTCAACAGTAAAAGTTCTAACTCTGCTCTTCTGCAACGAAAGACGTTGTTATACGTCCCATCATGTGAGGGCTGGCTTCTGTTGCTGAAAACGTTGGTCCGTTTATCGCACCAGGGCGAAGATATACCCCTGAACCGTCTCGCGTTGAAGCAGGTAACGCTAAAAGCGTTGTAACCGCAGTGTCTAAAAGCGTTTGATTTCTTGCGGGGCCTTGGCCCTTTTCGCTGTAAACACGGATGACAACAGTACCTCGCGGGTAATCAAGATTGCCCGCAATCGTTACTTCTGTTGTTAACCCAAAAGCAATATTTATTCGGACGTACTCTGTCGTCGTGTTTGCTGGGACAGCAGTGATGTTGTCAAAAAAGACTGGTACTGCTGGTGAAAGATTATTGAAAGCCGTCAAAAGAGGACTTTCAATAGCAGCTCTAATGGCTTGGTAGTTCATAACTGAGTAAACAGATCATCCATTTCAATTGCAACCGCACGATCTAAACCACCCCCTTCAACATACATTGCAAACCAGTCAAGATCTGCAGTCGCACTGGATTCTCCATTAGGTGGACCGCCTCCGATTTCACCGCGATATGACGGAAGTTGCATTGGAGTACCTGTCTTTACTCCTGCTTCAGAGCCAAAACTGCTTTCCGTTCTAGGACGACCGCCGTCACCTTCACGAAATTTTCTACGGCCTAAAGCTGTAGTTGGCTCTTCAGTTGGGCGGAAGAATCCGCTTTCTATAACGTCAGTCGCTTCAGCTGCATACTCAGAAAAATTTGAAATTGTTGTTACTGCTCGATCTTTAACAGGAGCAGAACCTCGAACGTTTTGGCGTCCCGTCAGTAGACCAATAGGAAGCTTGATCGGCCTAGGTTCTCCAGGCTGGCCATCGCCTTTATACATACGCCCATCAGGTGTCTCAATTTGATATGAATTTGAAAAACGACCTGTCCAGCTTGGCCCTTCTTGCTGCAACTCTCTAATAGTTCTTTTTGCCGCTCTTGACGGGCCAGACACCACAAGAGAAGACCCGATTCGGTCTAAGTTGTCTATTAGCTTCATGAGTTGATTCTTTGCCATTACTGCGGCCTCGCAATAATCGTGTGGAGCAAAGGATCTTCACCCCGAAAGCTCAACACATTTAAAATCTTCGCTTCTCTAGTCACACCAGCTTGTGAATACTGAATGCGATCGGCTTCAGTTGGATAGTAAGAACCCAACTCGTCACCACCAATAATCACCTTGATGTCAGTTGTTTGGTAAAGCCCTTCGCTTTCTCTTGCTGAAACATTAGAAATCAAACCCTTCAACACAACAGACGTGTCCGCACCAGTTACAGCACCTGTTGCCGGGTCGTAGGTGCGTGGCGTTGTCGTTTTGACAAGCGTGATGTCTTGGCCCCATTCGTCCAATAGATCTTTGGGGATTGACTTAAAAGTGCTGTCTACAAGTGACATCTCAACCCCTCACCATACGAACTTGATAAGAGCCAGACCCTCCAAGACAATAAGCACCAAGATAAGACTGCAGCCAAGGGTAAACGTCGAATACGTTATTGATAGTTCCAGTAGCTTGGCTAGAAGTGTTGTACTTGACCTTGAGGTCTCCGAGTTCGACTTCTTCGTATAACCCCTTATCGCCGGTAGTCCCTGTAATCGCGTCCGTGTCATTAGCCAGCTCAAACGCTAGTAGATATGTAGCTTTTTTAATTGCGTTTGGAATCGCGGAACAAGTTAGTTCTACGCGATCGACATGATAATTATTGCGGGGCCAACTTAAAGCTTGGTTTGAATCGCAACGATCACCATAGAAATTCAACGTGTCGATCCAGCTTGTAGCTGAAATTAAGGCACGATTTTTGTTGTCGTCTTGTTTGTTGTCCCACTGCGTTGAGCTTGGGACGGTTTCAAAATACGCGTCTGCCTCCGCCAACGTCACAAAGCTGTTGGCTGTCTCACTCTTGAGTGTGGCGTTGATCGTGGCAGCCATAAGACAATAATAAGGTGGCCCCACCTAATGGTAGGGCCTTTGCTCTGATCAAGATCAGATAGTGCTGGTATCCAGCGGAGAGTTGACAGTCAACTGAACCATAGGGATCAGGTCGATGTCATAAGTGGCAGCCCACTTGTTAGCGGTAGCCAGATGAGCGTTGGTGGGGTTGTCACCAGCGTCAGACCACTTAGTACCCATTACGTGATAGGTGCTGTGGTAATCCACAGAAAGCACGTCTTGCTTCGAGAGGACGTTGCGATCAGCTTCAATCCGAAGCTCTTGCTGCACACCTTCAAGGATGGTGCCTGATTTAATCAGATAACAGTAGAACTCACGTTGGTGACCACCAGTGCCAGGGGCAACGGTGTTCACTGAACTGTCGGTAACAACCCGCATTCCTGCGAACTCACCAACTTCGCGAGCGCCAATGCCTACGCCACCACCACCCCAGGTCACTGCGCCATTCGTGGCGAGTGATGAAGTAGAGAAGGTCAGCATCCCTACCTGATACAGGTAGTAAGCAACAGAAGGGTGAACAATCAGAGTGTCCAGCTCTTCACCACGCTCTCCAAGCTTGGAGCGTGCTTCAGCAACCATGGTTGCACTGAGGAAGTTGACTTCGGTTGCGCCAGAAGCAGCAGCCTTGCCTTTGTCCAGTGCGTTAGCGGAAAGTGCAGTACCGAACAAGCCAGCAAGCTGTGAGAACAGACGTGCGCTGTTTAGCTTGTTGATTGCATCAGCCAGCTGATTGCGAATGTGAAGCATTGGATCTTCACCAGCAGCCAACACTGCAATGTCATCTACGGCATACGCGAAACCGCGATGGCAGATGCTTGCAATTTGAGTGCCAGTACCGATCTTTTGTGGTGTCAAGTAGCCACCGGAGCCGGTGCCCCAGGTAGCTGTTCCATCCATGATCTCCTCAGTTGGAGATACAGGATTGAACTCAGGAACTTGGATGCGAGTACCGCCTGAGCGGGAATCGAGCA
>Ga0315315_10001420_pt1 | contig 21894 bp, 26 predicted proteins | sample M140m3416metaG_FD_203699 | JGI IMG/M metagenome (GOLD analysis project Ga0315315, IMG submission 203699) | Ammonia-oxidizing marine archaeal communities from Monterey Bay, California, United States - M1 40m 3416 | ecosystem: Environmental > Aquatic > Marine > Intertidal zone | place: USA...
TGCCACTATATTAAGTATTTGACGAGCTAGTATAGTAGAATTAAGTATTTAAAGTTAGATGCGCGAGTGTTATATCTACCAGAGCTTTGCAAATTGACCTATACGACAATGGCTGTATATATATATCACTTCTTCATCTACTTGATTCTTTGACAATATGTTGCACAATCTTCCAGTGATTGACTCCTCTCGACGACAGTTTTGCTTGTGACTCTTAAGACAATATACTTTTTTCATATATATAATAAAAGAATTATGATAAATATTAGTAATGAATTGGTTAGAAACTGTGAATTATGACATAATTTCTCTCATCTTATCTTTTCTAGGAGGTCCATTAATGTTTTTAAACAACCCAGACTTAATAGATATAATAGAATATGATTATGTGTATGCAACTGTAAAAAAAGAACTGTATGATAAATTAAACTTCTGGAGTTTTACACCTCATCCAATAAATGGACATTTACTGCATGCTTATCGTAATACTTATAAACAAGTAAAATCTATAAAAGATTACTGGACTTTCAGATTCAGAGAAAACCATCCATATGCAACTCATAGTCCATTGCCAGACCTGGATATCCATTTTATAACAGATAAATTAAGTATTCCAATATGCAATTTATTGAGAGGAGAACATAAAAAAAATGCAAAATACAGAGAACATTATCATATAAAATAGTTTAAGAGTCGTGCAATATATATATAATATGGGTGCATGTTATTCCTGTTGTTTTGAACCAAAGTGTGAAGCTTGTAGAGTACCATATGGTTATTATAATAATAATGAGCACAGAGCAAGACAATCCTGTAGGAGAAGTGATTCAGGATATCACAATTTTAAACATATTGTTGAATAATATTTTATGATAGCTAGCTACCTGCTAACATAAAATATAGAAAAGGCATTATCGGGATTCGAACCCGAATTGCAGGCTTCAAAGGCCCACGTCCTAACCGTTAGACGATAACGCCATAAAATGCCAAGACTAGGATTTGCACCTAGGACGGGGCTATTAACCCGCAAGCTCTTGAGGCTTGTCCGATCGACTACTACGGGACCTTGGCAGCACTCGACACGCCCAATATAAATTGAATATAAGCTTTAAATACTTTTTAATAATGATATGTCCATAGTAATAAAAAATCTACCTCCTCCTCTTTAATTTTTTTGTATTTTTCTTTTTACTTGTTATTTGTTAGATTGTCAGCGGACAGCGGAATGAATGACAGTTCAGCAAAAGCCTCCACATCTGTTTGTTCGATTTTTTTAGTTCTCTCGCGAGCTGGTCTCCAACTCGTCAACGTTCTGGAGCTAAGAGCTGCAAAAGCATCGGCGTCTTCGGCATCTTGTTCCTCTTTGGTCTTGATAGAGTCGATGAGAGTAGCAGACCTGACAGTATAAATGGCAGTGACAGCGGGGACCGGCTTGTCAAGATAGTCGGCATCGGCGAAGAAGGTAACACGCATACGATTTGACATAGAGTGATGCCGAACCTTCTTTGTATTACAGAGTAGTTCTCCAAGAACATTCTTGAAGAGACTGGTTGCAGTAGAAGCAGCGATAGTGGTCATGGTGAGTGGTTCGATAAATTGATTATTTGAAAGGTCTGTGAATGATGTCATATACAATGTTCAGGTTATTTATTTCAATTTTTCAAATACTTAGATATAATATTATGGAAAACACTATTAAGATTAAAAAATATAAAGTTAACATGAAAAAAGTATCTATATGAAAAAAATAGGTATAGTTATAGACCGATACACATGTCATTTATTTCATGATGTAGAATTATATATATGTTGTTTAGGTGAAATGAAAAAGAATGGGTATTCAACCACTGAATATGAAGTATGTTACGTAAAAAATCAATTTATGAATGAAAAAGTATTTCCGGAAAATACAAAATGGCTTCATAAAAGACTTTTTGGTTGTGAGTTGAAAGTATATGACCATACAAAGGTAATGGTAGATAAAGTAATAGAAAGAGCTAAATTAAATCATAGAAATATTAATAAAGGAACAGCGGATTATGTATACAATTTTCCTTTGGATGTGTGGTGTAATAAATTAAGTATTCCAACTGATGAGAAGCTAGGAAAATTAAAAATCCTATATTCAGCTCGACAGAATAGTCAAAGACAATTAACACCTCAAGCACATAACTTGATATGCGAAATAGTAAACTCAACTGGAGGAACAATAGTAGACGATTTTAGTAATGTAAGTTTAGATGAACAAATAGAAATCTTCAAAAGTCATAATTGTTTGATAGGAGTACATGGAAATAATTTAACTGGATTGATGTGGATGAAGCCGGGCAGTTATGTCTTTGAAATATTACCAGCAGCTTTTAAGAACCAGGCATATGACTATCACGTGTTGTCTGATACAACAAATAAACGCTATCATCAAATAGATTGTCAATCAAATACTGGCAGAGTGAATGGAGTGTACCAATTTACCGCAAGTGGTTTTCATTATTTAAAAAATACAATAGAAATGCTTAAAAATATTATGCATTAATAATTTATATAATGCCGTTTAGAGATAATTTCTCTTTTAAGAGAAGACATGATGAAGCATCAAAAATAATGAGCAAGTATCCAGATAGGATACCAATTATATGCGAAAAGGATGCAAGAAGTATAGATATACCAGATATAGACCGTAAGAAATATCTTGTCCCAATGGATTTATCAGTAGCTAATTTCATGTACGTAATCCGGAAAAGAATAAAGATATCTCCAGAAAAGTCAATTTATTTATTTATAGATAATCATATTATGCCTGCAACAAGTCAGCTGATATACCAGTTATATACAGAGCATAAGTGTGATGATGGTTTTCTTTACATTAAATACGCAGGAGAATCAACATTTGGTTAACAATAAGATAATATGATTATAATATAATGGTAAGGAAAGTAAAAAGAAAAAAATCAAAGACATTGAAATTGATGAAAGAGAAAAACAAATCATTGAAGGCATATCAGAAGATAAATTGTAGATTGCGAAAGACGAAGGTAAAAGAAAACAAATGTTTGAAGAAAAAGAAAGCAATTATGCGGCTAACAAGAAAGCTTTGTAGACTGGATAAAGAGCGCAGATTAGTTAAAGATAAATTACGCAGATTGAAATTGCGTAATAACAAGTGCTACCGAAAAAAATAAATACAATTCAAGTGTATCAAATTGTATTTATATGCATATACGATTATAGACCGAATAACTTAGCAAGTCTTCCATAGACAGCACTGATAAAAAGGTCCCCTTGACTTTTGGTATTATAAGATAAACGTGTTTTTACAATAAGGTCATCTTTTAAGCTATCTATCCATTTGTTACCAATAGAGTCAAACTTTTTGTATATTTGCTTGAGTTTATGTTGAGATATAATACCTTCATCATTTTTATTTCTTTTGACCACCTCAAAAATAATGGCCATAACAATATTCCATAGACCACAATTACCTGACTTATTCCACGATTTGTCAGGAGAAATAGTTTTATACAAAGGATAAGTCTTAGTCCCTATTCTAACAGTAAGGTTATAACCAGATGTATTAGTCCATTTTTTTCCATTAGGGTCAAATATGTAGAATCTGATATTGCCCTTACCACTAACTCTTTTTTCAATCATAACACCATGACTTTCATTACCTTGTTCAGCTACTGTAAGAGGATAAAAACCAGGAGGAAACTTTCTCCTTCTAGTTTCTGTAAAGTCTAATACGGCATTATGTTTAACAAATTGAGTAGATTTTTGAACTTTTGTTAAAATATTATAAACTTGTTTTTCAAGATTACTAATTTTTAATTGACACGTTCTTCCATGAGGCATCTATATATATATATAGAATCTAGATTAAAGTTTAAGTCGTTCAATATAAGCTACCGCTAACCATTCTAATTGTAAAAATATGAAAGATATTGCAATTGTGATGACTAATCGGTATGCATTGTATTGCTCAGGAGTAATATCATCGTTTTTTTCTAAAAAGTCTTCAACTTTATGATTCATAAGTGGTATTCCTAATGTCGGTAATGTCCATGTTATTATAGACATAATAATCATAATTAACCACTTTTCATTTGTAGAACGACCATTCGAAGTTAGTCCAAAATAAAATATCCCCGACAAAGCAATAACACTTATAATATTAAATGAAAGATAGCCTCTCAAGGTATCATTATAAACACTATACCATTTAACAAAATAATCAGGAAAATTAACAGCTAAAATGTTTGCCACAATATCGACATTTGCAAAATATGTAATAAAAACTTCAAATGAAGCATATTTAAACAATATATATGGCATAATAAAAACTACTAAAGTATACATAATAATAAATCCAACAACATCAGCATTATCGTAAGGACTATCTAGGTTATCTCTTAATCTTTTAGGTATAACTGGCATATATATATATTACAAATAGGTAATTATTTGAAAAAAATGAAAACTTTTAATATAAAAACAAACTAGGAATAATAGTAAAAATGGAATTACGTCTCCGCGAGTATAAACCTGTTCAAGACAAAAAGAAAGGTTATGTTGACAAATTGCCCGAAAGAAGCAGTTTATGTACATACGTTTGTAAATGCAACAACAGTGTATTTTTGAGTAATTGTGATTTGCGACGACATATGCAGAGGGATTGTCACAAAAGATGGTTACGATGTTTAAACTGTTCTAAATCAGAAAAAGTAGAGATACAGGTGTTCTTAGTTGGCGGAGACACAGAAAAGAAACTCGTAACGGAAATGAGTTTACAACGAGCAAAATCAAGAGCTATAAGACAAATACGAATATTTCAAAACGAAATAACAGCGATGTTTACTAAGGTGGCAAAAGAAACTAATACTAATAGTCTTAATACAAGAGTAAGGGTTGATATAGAAAATGCAATTGAAAGATGCAGAGCCGTAACATTAAAAGAGATGAAACAATATGGTATTTGCGATGAAATAAATGTTTGTGTATCAAGTAGTTATCCAATGACAATGACAGACCTAGTATCAACTATAATGCATGAAAGTCTACATTATACATGCAGAGTTGACAGAGGATATGGTTTCTTTGATATGTGTACTCGTGATGAACATGAAGTGTTTCGACGCTTGGGTGAAGTATGGTAAAAAAATATTGAAGATGTGTGTGTATATAATTAATTTTTCCAAAATGCGTTGGTAGGATTGCAAAATGTATTTTGATTACCTCTGAGTTCTTTTCTATCTTCCCCATCATAAATCTCCGTAATGCGTAACTGACAATAAAACTTGTTTTGATGTCGTGCATCATGCTCTGGTTGATTAATTACAAACTCGTCAATAAGAATATCACTTGATTGAGCAAATGGTTGTGTAATGATAGCTTTTCCAATACACTTTTTGCCGCAAGATATGTATATGGTGTCTCCTTGTTTAATCTTATTAACATTGGCAGTGGAAGACCTTCCCCATGATTGATACATAGTCTTTCCGGCTTCAGAAGCAGATGCGACACTCATTCTGCCTTCAGCGTTATAATTTTTTGGATTCCAGGATAGTTGCCAGATGTTAGACATGATTGTGTGTTTGAGTCGTTGATGATAAATAACAGTATATTTGATAACTTAATTTCAATTTTTTTAAAAATTATATAATATAAGATGGTTTTGGGTTTTATATTATACGAAGCATTTGATATAGTTTACAATTTAAGTTCTCTCGTATTCGGTGGAGGTAAATATTTTTATCGTTGGTACTATGGTATAGATGAGGCAATAGAAAGAGGTAATGAAAAAGAAATAGAGATGCTTATGAAAAGAATAGAAATATTAGAGAAAAATCTGCTATTAAAAGATAAAGAAAATTAAAAATACTCACTCCTCTATCTCCGTTTTAATTGCATTGGAATTATGTTTTTTGTATTTTCTACTCTCAACGGGCTGGCTTGCTATCGCTTTACCGTATAGTTTGAGCCATTATATACCAAATCTACTACGTTTGTTGCTGACAAGACAAAGCATTCCACTTTGCAAAACCGCAATATATAATGGAGGATGAACTCTCACCCCCAAAGAGTAATCATAAAGAGGAATTGAACCTCTATAAAGCACTCCATGCTATGATTGATTGCTCATCGCCTATTCTCCATTGGACAAGTCTTACGACTTCTTCGCACCTTACTGCACGTAAGCTATGCGGCATCCAATGCCTCTATTGGGTCTTATATGGGCATCCATATCTAGCAGTTCGACCCCGCGGTGGTCTAACCATGCGACATGGGAGATGCGGTTTAACGTCTCGCCAACAGACTATAATTAATACTTACCACCCACGACTTTCAATGAGACGTCTTTTCAACAATCTTGATGCAATTGAATCTTCCTCTTCCTCTTCCTGGTCCATATTAGCATCATCAACCCCTCTTTCCACATCATCTAATTCTAGAATAAGCTGTTGTATAATAGCTGCAACAAGAGCGGCAGGTAACTTGGATACGATCAATCTCAAGAGAAGCGGGTCTTCTGGGAGAGGGTGACCGTTGGTAAACAATCCCGCGAGACGCGGTGAACGTAACACCTTGGCCGTGCTCTGGACCGAGCCTTCGTCGGCGCCCCATAAGAACTCACCGCCGACAGGTCCTTCCGGGTTAGACCCCATACTTTCCGCACTTTCATTATCAAACTCATCATCATCCGATTCATAATCAGATTCATCTTCCGATTCATTGTTTTGAGATTTTCCACACCATGATGTGTTGTGTTGTGCTAAGATAGCATCTTCAGCTTCATCAAAGTTACGTAGACACTTAGGAGCGTTTAATAACTCTTCCTTTGTCATTGTGCCATTCGCAACTCTTTCATTGAAATCTTTCTGTACTCTCTTCTGCATTCTAGCTTCTATACGAGCAGAGCGTCTGTGTTGTGGTGCAAGTAACATATTTGTGTGTTTGTTTTGTGTTAAATTGATTTTATATTAGTATTTTGGGAATGATTTATATAAATATTTTAAAACTTATTTCATTTTTTGATGAGCGCAATGATATGGTCATGCTAATCAAAATCTACATTAAAATACACCGGCAAGTTTTTTCCTCTTCATCAACCACCACCTGAGCGACTTGTCGTTTAAGACCTGTGGGTGGTTTTAACAGCCTGATTTCTTCCTCAGTAAGGACAGTATTTCTGGCAATTATTGGATTACCGTCCGTGTCGTAGTTAGGATCACGAAATATAGATGAGCCTCCGATTGTCATTGGTCTAGGACCAAGTGTCGGTGGCGGCAGATGTATATCGTCGATTTGTGTCTTTTGCATTTTAAGTCTCTTGTAAATCTGGTCCATGTCAAATTGGGTTTGAAGTGCGCGTGGGGAATAGTTTAAATAAGTATTTTACATTTCACTTCAATTTTTTGTTTGGTCAATGATACAGCAATATTTGTAAAAAGTAACATGGAAATCAAAAAAAATTATGCTCATCGCCTATTCTCCTTTATCGTACCCAACTATACATTGAAACCAGCTTGACTTATTCGGACAGAGCATCTTACTGCCATGCTTATTGTTAGCGAGACACGGGTTTAGAACTCAATCAAGGGACCATCAATTTTCGCAGAAAACGCCTCTAGCTAACAACCTCCTTCTCTGGTATTTGGGACGGAGCCTTACCCCGCCTACTATCATACGATACTTCTTCCTGAACCGGTTCGGGAAGGACCAACAAATAATTATCCTGTTGTACCCAATTCTTTTATTTCAGCCAGTCTGACTTATTCGGACGAACGCCGTTCGCCAACACCTTCCCTAAGACGCTTGGGGGTGTGATCAGTACCCTCTATATACAACAAGATAGACCTTTTACTGTCATGTCCAGGACATAATTGAACCTTTTTGGTCTTGTTCAGGACCACGCAGTTTCGAGTCGTGCTATAGACTGTCGTCAAAGACAACCGCCGCGCAAGGACATAATAGGGTTTATATAGATATGTGTGTGAGTTTCATAATACCTGATGTCTTTTTATCAGGCTCTTTTATCCTTTTAATGTACCTTTTGGCAATGCGATTAATCATGTTTAAACAATGACGAGAATTACTTGTGAATACTTTAAATATTCAGAAGTATTGTGATTTCAATTTTTTGGACGTTTTCGTCGATGTGTTTCGTTTACAAATAGTTAACACATAAAAAAATATTTACTCCGAAGTTTGCCTTACATTTAATGTATTGGCTAATTCTTCAATTTCTTTACTTGATGTCGTACCTACTGCTTTAAATAAATCTATACCTGGTACAACTGCATGTACATATTCAGCAATACTAAAGAATAACATTTTATTGCCTATACTAGTTGCGCTTTTAAAATGTTGAAGATAAGTTTCTCCGACAGCTCTAGGATGGTCAATAAATAACTTGCAAAAAAGTCGATTCATCTATATAAGTATTTGATTATTTATAATATGACAAATAATCAAAATATAAGCCCCTGGTGGGACTCGAACCCACAATCTACAGATTAGAAGTCTGTCGCGTTATCCATTGCGCCACAGGGGCTTACAAATATAAAGATGATTTGTCTTTATCTGTGTTTACTTGAATGTTAATTAAAGTTAATTAAAGTTATAAGTTTTTGAAAAAAGTCTAAAGTAAATGTATATTAAATGGCAGCAGCAGCAGTAACAGAAAATTATGATAGTATATTTTTCTTTATGGGAAGAGCAAACCCCCCAACAATGGGACATATAAATGCAATGTATAAATTATTGGAATTAGCAGTTTTACAAACAACAAATGATAATCCTTTACCGATGATATTTTTAAGTAAAACCAGTAACTCAGAGAGATTGAGAACACTTGTAAATCGGAGAGAAAGACAAAGTGTGATGAGAAAGATTAATAGACTACATAAGGAAGATGGCCTAAATAAAGAAACACTAATTAATAGTATTGAAACAACGAGTGATGACGAACCAGTAATACATAAAGTGAAATTTGTTTCAGCAGAAAAAAAATCAAAATATCCCAATGTAAAACATCAATTACATGAAAATCCATTAGACTTTGAGACAAAACGTCATTTTGTTAATCTCTTGTTAAAATCATATGTTAAAAAAAAAGCAAATGAAATTAGAGAACAAAATAGTATGTTGGCAGATAGACTTCTGGAAGTGTACCGTAAATTACAAATATTGCCGGCAACCGGTTTGTACCACTGTTTTGGCCAAGTTGCAGCCAAAGCATATGAACAAAGCCCTCAAGTACCATCAAGCAGAATATATTATATGTATGGAGATGATGAACGCAAAGTAGGACCAAAAACATGTTTACAGATATGCAGTATTGATGATGATACAAATAGTCTTCATTGTCATGAGTCAAGACAAACGGAAATTGTATCAGCAAGTTCTGCTCTGGATGTGGGAAAGAGAGGGAAAATTAGAAAACAGACGAATCCATCCGCAGCTAGTATAAGTAGAGAAATGAAAGATGTGAAGGAAGAGGCAGCTAAAAATGTTCCAGCTAGTGAAAGAAAAGCAACAACCGTATTTGCTTCAGTTTCAGGTTATATGTGTGTTCCATTATCAAGAACTCAAGGTGAAGGAGCGAATATATCAGGGTCTGGAATAAGATTACTTGCTGCAGGTGAAGGTGATAAAGTTCAAAATAAAGCCGATTTTAAAGATCATTATAAACCATATTTATCATCTAAAAAGGCCGAAGAACTATTTCAAAAAGTTCATTCTGGAATAACAGAAATTGCAACTACAAAACCTATTACACGCCTGTCTTTACCTAAGAGCGCATCATCAGCAACAGCAGAATCATCATCGGCACAATCATCTTTGGGAAAGCGTAAACCGCGGGAAGGAGGAACACGTAAAAAGAAACGAAAGAAGGGTAAAACTCACAAAAACAAAAAGAAGGCGAGAAAAAAGAAGAGAAAAAGCCGACAAAAAAGGAACTTTAAGAAGAGAAAAAGCCTACAAAAAAAGAACTTTAAAAAGAGAACTACTAGAAGAAAAAAAATACAATATGCAGGAAAGGAGGGTGCGAGAATAGAAGAAGAAGAATGCATTTCATATGCTGATATATTTGAGTGGCATCCTTCTGCTATAAGTGTAGGTGAAGGGCTCTGGCTCAAACCCGGAGATGGACCAGATGCACCCGATCATCTACCTCCTTTGGAAGTAAGAGTCCATAAACTGTACACAGCTGGTATAAATGAAGAAACACGAAGCCAACAACCAGCTCGAGTTGTAGTAATACCGGTAGTTGATCTAGAAAAACCACCTCGTCACCAACGAAAATTGACGTTAAAAGAAGAAGATCTTATGCCAGTTAGATATACAAATGAGGAAGGCAGAGAACATAGAGGTACACATAAATATAAATTGTGCCATTTGTAATGATTCATAATAGTTTCAGTAAGTTCTATTATTATGAACCTTTTTTAAAAGTGTTGACTGTGGGGTTTGAACCCACGCATGCGAACATATCACGGCCTTAACGTGACCCCTTAGACCACTCGGGCAAGTCAACTATGTGTGGTATGACCAATTCTCCACATATTAATTATGTTAAATACTTTATATATATTTGAAAGGCTAATCAATAACTTAATTTTTACTTAAATAAACAATTCAAAAGATAGAAATCTTTTACCAGCTCCCATTCCATCTCCGAATCCTGTGATAATATATAGTAATTATTGATAAACGATAGAGAAAAGTTTTATCACAAAATTGAAAAAATATAAACAAACACTATCTAATAATAATAATAAAATGTCGCAAATGACTTTATCACAAATGAATGGCTGGAATATAAAAGGCAATAAATGTCATGACTTTGTTTATAATCCTGACAAGCAAACAGCTATATTTACAGATATAGACTCAAATAGCTCTCATAAGTTGTCCTTTATTGGAGAAGCAGATGGTCTACGTCTTTGGATGCATTATACTAATTCGCCAATATGGACAAAAAATCTTAGTGTAACTGGAGAGCCAGATACAGTTCATATTCCCTTGTATAAATCTCATGTTCAGAAATGTACAAGACGAAAAATGTATGCAAATGCAATTGAATGTGTATTAGCCATGTTATTTGACGACCCATCAAGTATATTACGCAGGATAGGAATAATCGCTATAGAAGATGTATGTCTTGTAAAAGGGTACTCAGTAATAATATGGCTAATGATGGCAATAAAGTATATTTCACTTACTAAACAAGATGTTTGTAATGTAATTAATTATATTGATAATATTTGTGAGATAGATACTGTGTTTGTTAATACACCTAGGTCACCAGTTTCAAGAAAAATGATAATGACAATAAAACATGAGAATCGTGATGAGGTACTAGCCTTATGGTACAGAAAAAGAGCCGGAGGAATGAAAGGTGACATTAAAATGTTGGAAAATGCGGTAGCGTATTATTATATAGAACCGACTAAAGTAGAAGAAAGAATAGTCTGGAGAAGTTTTCAAATTGATAAAATTGCTTTAAAAATACCAATTATACAAGAAGCAATCGACTTTCACCCTTTCCCACAATTAATTCCAGTTCTTAATAAACGAACAAATATACAATCTAAAATGATAAAAGAATATATTTGGAAGGTAGAATCTGGTGTAAATTATAGAAAACCTGATACCATGGCTTCTAGTAAGACATTATCCCAACACTTTGTTTGGAAACAAATATCAATTCATCTACATTCAGAGCGAAAGAAAATATTAGTTAGATTGGGATTATCTAATCTAATCTAAACTAATCTAATGTATTTGTATAAAAGATGCAGGCTAACATAGATAATGTTAAACAAATAAATGCCGCAATAGCGAGATACGTTGAAACAGTTCCTAGTCCAAGAGCAGCAATAGTAAATAATATAGATTATGATGCTTTACCGCCAACATTTAAAAAGTTGAGAGGATGCGGTTGTTGTTATTTTCATACATATGGTATTAACGATGATAGTTCACGCCATAATACATATGTAGATTTCGCTAATTTTTGTGGAAATGCAGATGGAAAATGTTGTTGTAACTGTGTAGACAATGCTAATTTAATAAGATTTACTGTAGAAAAATATTATCCAGAATTAATAGAAGAACTTAAAACAGCCTAATAATCAATATTGAGCATGACAGGAAGTGACTTTATATAATGAATTAATTATTATATAAAATATTAATTTAGATAGACAACAACAAAAATGATTATAATGAAGCTATTAGTATATGGTCATAAAGGATGGATAGGAGGTCAATTTATAGATTATTTAAAATCAAACTCTTCTCATATGCGTTTGGAAGTTGTATTAGGAAATTGTAGATTGGACAGAGAATATGATTTTGAAGAAGAATTACTGAAACATATGCCTACGCATGTAATATGTTTTATAGGAAGAACTCATGGTGAGATAAATGGTAAAAAGTTTCCAACAATAGATTATTTGGAACAAAAAGGCAAATTGGTAGAGAATGTGAGGGATAACTTATTTGCACCTGTAAATGCAGCAATTAGCTGTAAAAGTAAAGGTATTCATCTAACATATCTTGGAACAGGATGTATTTTTTCATATGACGGAAACGGTCCGCACGATGATCCTTCATGTCATAAGTTTACAGAAAGCGACTTACCTAATTTTACAGGTTCTGGATATTCTACTGTGAAAGGTTTTACTGATAGATTGATGCATAGTTTTTGTGATTCTGTATTAAACTTACGTATTAGAATGCCTATAGTAGGATATGATTGCCCGCGAAACTTTATAACAAAAATCAAAACTTATGCAAAGGTTTGTTCAATGCCAAACTCTATGACTGTATTACCTGATGTGATACCTGAAATATTTAATATGTTACGAAATAATGTTGTTGGTACAATTAATTTAACAAATCCAGGTTACATTACACATAATCAAATACTCGAAGCGTATACTGATAAAGTCGATAACACATTTACTTGGGAAAACTTTTCAATTGAAGAACAAAATAAAATATTAGCATCTGGAAGATCAAATAACGTATTAGATACAAGTAAACTAAAAGCATTGCATGAAAAAGGTATCATTGGAGAAATACCTGATATTAAAACATCTATTGATAATTTGCTTTCAAAATATAGTATAGATAACTCTTTAAAACAACAGACTGATGATAAATTAGATAAAAAAGAGAATACCATTTTCATTACTGGTGGTGCAGGATTTATCGGTTCTAATTTTGTTAACCATATCTATAACATTACAGAAAAGCTTAATATTATTAATTTTGATGCATTATACTACGCAGGGAATAAAGAAAATGTAAACAAGGAAGTAAGAGATAGTTCGCGTTATACTTTTATTGAAGGAAACTTGCAGAGCTATGAGTTGTTAAAACATATTTTTGAGAATAATAATATTACCCATGTTATACATTTTGCAGCACAGTCACATGTTCAAAACTCTTTCACTGACGCTAGACAATATACACTGGATAATGTTGTCGGAACACATAATTTATTAGAAGTAGCAAGGTTGCATTGCAATAATCTAGATAGATTTATACATGTATCAACTGATGAAGTATATGGCGAATCAATGATAGATATTAACGAAAAACATAAAACAGAACATTCTATATTGTGTCCAACAAATCCTTATGCGGCTACAAAAGCTGGTGCGGAATTGATTGCACAATCATACAATCATAGTTTTAAAATGCCAATCATTATAACAAGAGGGAACAACGTATATGGACCCAATCAGTATCCAGAGAAGGTAATACCTAGATTTATTGAACAACTCAAATGTGACAAAAAGGTGACTATTCAAGGTGATGGTAGAACTGTCAGAGCATTTCTACATGTATTTGATACAGTAACTGCATTTGAGACTATTCTTAGAAAAGGAGAGATCGGCGAGATATATAATATTGGTTGTAATGAAGGTATGGAATATTCTATTATGCAAGTAGCAAGAATGTTAATAAAATACGTTAAAAATACTGAGGAATATGATGATTGGATCACATATATTGAAGATAGACCATTTAATGATGCAAGATATTATATTAGTAATCAAAAATTGAGAAACTTGGGATGGGATATTAAAATTGGGTTTGAAAAAGGATTGAAAGACCTTGTTGATACATATTAATAAATCAATATTTACATAATGTAATATTAATATTGATTATCTCACCATTCTTCCTATTGTATTTTTAAGAATAATGTTTTCTTTTGTCTCTCCATCACAATTGATACAAATTATCTGTTTATTGATGTTATCTATTGAAAATAGTTGAATGCAATTAGGCAAAGAGTTATTAAAACAGTTTTGTGAAGTTAATGCATCAAAATCAGATTTATCTTTTATAATACCGCACCATTTATCGTTGTTTATAGTAAGTTCTTTATCAATAAAATACTCTTTACAATTACTTATAAACAATATGTTTGTTATAAAAAGTTTGTTTTCTGATTTGATTAAAATGTTTTCTAATTCTGAATTGGTTAATAAAGAGTTTTGAAACATGATTGGTTGTTTTAATCCACCGCATGTTTTAGTTTTAATTTTTGATATGTTAACTGATTGATTATTTGATAATGGCCATACATCTGCTATCCAATACTGATGTCCACCTAACGGATTCGGTGATTTTATAGATTCTTGAGCAAATTGCAATGCAGTATATGCATTTGGGTAACCCAACTGTCTATTTTTAAAAATACATTTTGAAAAAAATACATCTTCTGGGTCGTTATCATTATTTTTATATTTAATACAGAAGTCTACCATCATTTTTCTATCTCTCAACGAAAATCCACCATTTCCTATTCTCCATCCACGAACACCTATAGCGTCATGTTGCCATGGAGCGCCTATATAATTACAATTAATAAATGGAGTAATATTATTATGAAAAATATTTGAATCTTCTTGATATAAAAGTACCTTCTTACCTGTTAAAGATAACCATAATTCAGGCGTTAAACAAAGATTACTATATTCCATTCTATCTTTAATATCTTGTTTGTATGATATAACATTGACAGAACCTATATCATCTGCTATTTTTTTCATAGAACTATAATTAACTGGACCACATATTATTGAATGTTTCCAATTTGGAAATAGTACTCGCATTCTTCTTATAAGATATTCAACGTGTGGTAATACCCTGAACTCAATGAGAAATGTTTGATTGTGTTCATTTATGTCATAGTTATTTTCAGGTAGTTTTATTTTTTTCATAATATCCACAAGTGTTTGCATCTCATTCCTATAAATATTTTTAAACATATTATTTGTTAGTTGTGCAAAGTTTTCTGCTGCCATAACTATATATATATTTATAAATATCTACATATATAGCTTTAAACTAATACTTAATTTTTCTTTGGTTTATTTGCTTGTGTATATTCGGTATATGCTAAATAAGCAAAACTAAATGCACCAACAACGGTTCCTACAACAGAATACCAGCCATGGCTTTCTTTAAACGCAACACAAATTTGGTTTGGTATTCTTAAAACTAACATTGCAGTTAATGCCATCGCTAACGCAGGAGAGAATGGTTTCCCACTTTTTACAGCATCAATCTGATGGAATGTTCCATAAATAGCAACACATAGAGCTAACACGTGGAGATATCCAGTGTATTTCATCATTTTAGGTGAGCACTTCATATACTTTATAATAATATAATAAAAACATACTGTGAAAGTTGTATATAATGAATACTGTAGAGCAGATTGTAAATGCAAAAAGAGTTATACTTCTTAAAAATCAAATTGATAAAAGCTTTACTATTATGGCACAACAAGCAAAAATAGGTGGTGCTATATTACCATCAGGATTTAAAGTACCTGATGGAGATTGGACTATTATAGGACATTGCCTAGTAGAAAACTATACAGAAAATGATTTTCAAGTATATTTATCTATTAGTGAAGGTGTACCAGAATGATTTTGTATATATTTTTTTTTCTCAAATAAAGTTTTGTACAGATTGTTAGCTTAAATTAAAAATATAGTTTTAAAAAAATTGAAATAAATTGTCACCTATACGGTTAAGTACACTACACAATAAAGAAATACACAAGATGTCTTGTAGAGAAAAGTACGGATGGTACTCAAAAAAGCAACATATAGCCTTGACAGATTCTGTTAAATATGGAGTGGAGAGGCATGTTAATAATAGTTGGGAGAAGAAAAAACATAACAGTTGCATATACCAAACAGAAAACGGAGATGAAGTACTATGCACAGAAGTTACCAACACACCAAACCAACCCAGTAGCAATTATAATGATTTCGTCCCTGTGGGGAAGGTAGTGAAGTTTGTTAAATTATGTTATACTGAACTGCAATAAAGCAAAGAAAATATAAAATACTATAATCATATTTTTTCAATTAACATAAAGATATTACTAGTTGTTTAAAAAGAGAATGAAGATCGAGGCAGACACAAAACTAGACTTTATTGATGTATTAATTCGTCCCAAAAGGTCAACGCTAAGTTCAAGGTCAGAAGTTAGTATGGAAAAGACGCTAACATTCCCTAATAGCGATCAAAGTTGGACAGGTGTACCAATTATTGCAGCTAATATGGATACAGTAGGAACGTTTGAAATGTATAGAGAGTTAGCAAAGCACAAACTACTAACTTGTCTAAGCAAGCACTATAATGTAGAAGATTATCCTATGGATTTAAACAAGGAATACTATATGGTAAGTACTGGAATCAATGAACATGATTGGGAGAAACTCACTCGGGTGGTTGAAAAGATAAGTCCAAAGTTTATTTGTGTAGATGTAGCCAATGGATACATGAGTAAACTAGTAATATTTGTAAAAAGAATAAGAACACAATGGCCAGATATGATTATAGCTTGTGGAAATGTTGTGAGTAGGGAGATGGTAGAAGAGCTTATTATTAATGGTGGAGCAGATATTGTAAAGGTAGGAATTGGTTCTGGAAGTGTATGTACAACGCGTATTCAAACTGGAGTGGGCATGCCTCAGCTCTCTGCAGTTGCAGAATGTGCAGATGCAGCACATGGAATTAATGGAACAATTATTTCCGATGGTGGAGTTACTTGTCCAGGTGATGTAGCAAAGGCTTTTGGTGCCGGAGCAGATTTTGTTATGTTAGGTTCTATGTTGGCTGGACACACAGAGTCTGCTGGCGAACTTATTGAAAAAGACGGAAAAAAATACAAGGTATTTTATGGTATGTCATCTTCAACGGCTATGAACAAATACCATGGTGGCGTGGCAAAATATAGATCATCTGAAGGAAAAACAGTAAAACTGAAGTTTAAAGGCCCAGTAGAGAATACTATTAATGATATTTTGGGAGGGGTGAGATCAACATGCACATATATCGGTGCAAAAAGAGTGAAAGATATCCCAAAGTGTTGTACATTTGTTAGAGTTAATCGTCAAGTAAATACAATCCATACTGGAAAAGAAGTATAAAAAATAATTATAAAATAAAAAATATTTAACAATTTTTATTTTATTTCCTTTTAAATATCATCGAAGTCAACCCAGTCTCCAAGTTGCTCAAGGACTGCTTCTCTGCCAGTCTTCTGTACGTCAGCCTGATGCTTTATCTCTTGTTCCATTTCCATATTGTCTTCAGTATCATCAAAGATAATACCTCCGATTTCAAGGTCTTGAGATTTATTTTCATCAAGTGAAGTTAGTAAAGACCAATTACCTTTGTGGTCACTAATTAGTCTCTTTTTATCATTGTCGCTATAGACTTCTAGAAGATCACATTTCTGAGGCTTTCCGGCAGCACGAGCTTCCCAATCTCGAATACCAACCATAATCCATTTTCCACCTGCAATCATATTGTCTCTTCGTCCCCTTCCACGAAACTTATTTCTAATTACACAAAGACGTGTAACACCATCATCGCATAGTACCTCGCAATTGGCACCTCCATATAGCTTCTTAACAACTGCATAACATTCACCTTCTTCTTGTACAGTCCTAACACCACGGTGCATTGGTCGATTTATATGTTTGCGACCTCCGCGCTTTCCTTTTTTTCCACCTCCTTTTTTGCCTGGCATGATTGTATCTGTATATATGTAGTTTTGCTTGTAAGTGCATTTAACAATGATAACTAATTCTATTTCAATTTTCTTGAATATCTATAAAAAAGTATTTTGAATACCCTAATATTAAACTAATTATAACAATTTTTTAATGTTTTAAAAACTCCCTCCAGAAATCAAGTGCTCCCCATCTGGACAAATCGCATCCGATTCCCTCCTCGCCATACGTTTGCGAGAACTCTTCAAGTTTTGCAGTGACCTCAGCATCAGTCATCAAGATTGGATTCCTAGTCTCAAGATAGTCATTGTTCCCAAAATACGGAATTGCTTTTGCACAAAAGTAGTTGCATTTTCCCCGTGTTTCTATTGCAGTATGATTCCAGTTCACAAGAGAATCGTCGATATCATACACTAATTGTGCTGTTGTACCGAGCCTTCCAGTTCGATAATACACAAACTTAATATCAGGAACAGCTGTCGGCTTCAATTTTTCACGACACTCTTCTTCGCAAAGTCTATCAAGTCCTTCGTGTGGATGTTCGTGTTGCTTTAATGCTTCCCTCAAGATAGGCATTGGAAAGTGCCTATTAGCATATAAGCTCTGACGCATAACAGTAGCCCAGTACAGCATTTCTTTTGTGGAAGAACCGTCATTTTGCACTACCCATTGAACTTGGTTTTCTTCAGAATAGGGATTGCACATACCTCTCATTAGCGCAACTCCTTTTCCAGTCTTTTCTTCTTCAGCTTCTTTGCACTTGGCGGCAATATGTTCCCATAGAGCTTCCCGAGCATCATGATGGGAAATTGGTCCATTTGGACCAATACACATTTGTGGTAACATGTAAGGTTGTTTTGACCCAAGTTTTTTCTGCTCATTTGTAGTCATGGCTACACGATTTTCTGTAAACACCCGTGTTTTTCCGACGCTTGTTCGTCTCATGGCAACACCGGTTATTTTGACACCTTTAATATAATACCATCCGTCCTCTGCGTATTGTATGTCACTGTAGTCGATTTTGGGTTGAGTAGCTGAAGACATGTTGTGTAGTTATTCTTGTTATGTTAAAAATAACAACAACAACCAAGATAAATCAATTTTTTTTGTTACGATATAAGTAACACGCGTTTGTATGTGTTCGCACTAACATATGAGAACTACGGATTTTAACATAAAAAAAGTTTTGAATTAAAAAAATATTAATAGTAATTATTAAATGGAAATCTTAAATATAGTTTCTGGCGAAAATAAAATTATCTTAAACAAACAACAATGCATTGAAGTTGAGCTTAAGTTTAATGTATCTAAATATGGTAAGAAATGGTCTCATATTGGTGATAAGTTATATTATTTTTCTAATCCACGAAATGATGAAGATAAGTATAATGTTATTCAATTAAATCCAGAAGAGTTTTCATTTATTAGAACATTTATAAAAGAATAACTATGGATATCTAAGTGTTCTATTAAATTGCGGCAAACCATCATTATTATCATTATGTGCGTTGTTTAATAATAAAACAAATAAAAATGCAGAAAATATAAATATTGCTGCACACACCGCATGTTGATATTTACCATCACATCCCATTCCCCTTCTTCCCCTTCTTCTCCTTCTCCGTCTTCTCCTTACTATTATAGGATGGGACACTTGCTCCTCTTCATCATTATCATGTATAGTTAGACTGACAGTATTATATATATCGGCCATCAAACTACTATTAGTTCTACACATAATACATAATTCTTGAGTTTGTGAGTCGATATTTGTAACATGCCATTGTTTAATACAATTTAAATGTAATTGTTTTTTACAACAATCCATAGTAATTATAACACTTGTATCTAAAGGATCAAAACAGATTGGACAGTCTAAATCAAATTGTTGTAGTTCATGAGATATTGTACCTACAATACTATTTGTATTATCGCTAAAAGGAACAACCGACGTATTACAATTATGAATAATATTATTTATGGAACCTAATATAACCGGATTAATTGTTTCATTTTCACTTAATGGTGAAGGGGGTACATATCTACTAACAATTTGGTTTTCTACATCACTACTTTCATATGATGTTTCTTGTGAAGAACTACAATCGTTACTTGTGGTACTAGATTCACTAGTTACGGGGGACAATGGTATTTCAATACTATTATCATTCTCTAACCATGTTATATTCCGGTTATTGTTTCTGCCAGTATCAACCTCCAAACTCATCTAGTATATACAATATATCTGTATTAATATAAGGTGAAACCCGTAATTAATTATCAGTTATTTTTTTTTCATTGACACCATAAGCAACATTAATAACTTCTACTTCATCTTCTTTTTCTTCTAAAGATTCTTTTAACATCAATAATTTGGGCCTTGGTGGTATCGGTGGTGTTTTTTCGACATCGGGAATATCGTTATTACTTGCATCAACAGGAATAATCTCAAGTAGATAATCTTTTGGTCTATTAAACCTGTATTTTTTCTTACTAGATGGGGTATGACATGGAATTACAGTTCCACTTTTTCTCTTTTTACAATATAAATACAATGTGGTACTTGTAAAAATAAACCAGAGGGGTATCAATATACTTAATATTAAACCAGTATCATTTTTGTTTGTGGTTTGAGCAGGATTAGACTGATTAGTAAGAGAGAAATTGCTTGTTAAATTAGAAGAATTATTTGAAATAGTTTGAATATCTTTTATAATATCGTCAATCAGTGGTGCAACGCTAGGAACAGTAGTTGGTGCAACGCTAGGCACAGTAGTTGGTGCAACGCTAGGAAATACGTTGTTTATAACTTGAGAAATAATGCTAGATGGTGATACATTTGAACTTGGTACATTATTAGAAGTGCTAGGTGTATAAATAGAAAAAGTATTTGATGAAGACGGTGAATTATCTAATATAACAATTGATTCATTAACTTCACTAATATTTGACATCAAAATATCTGAAGAACTATTAGTGAAATTAAAAGTATTATTAGAAGAATTAATGGGATAAAATGCTCTTATACATATAATAAAAATTGTCTCCACTCCATCATTTACTACTCTCCAGACATTTTCGCAATTATTTAAAGTCATATATTAGTGATATAATTACACCCCTAATCTTTATTTAAAAATCGCTTTTTATTAATCATTTCTCTCTTCAATTGTATTTTAAACTCTCTTATTCATAACTTCAAACTACTGATATATGTACTTCATATGTTAGTTTACACAAAGATATATATAGTTTAAAATACAATTGAAGAGAGAAATAGCAAAAGAAAGTTTTGTTTTACTATAAAATAAAAAATTGGCTTGCGCCTTTTTATTTGTTTTTGTATTTTATAATTTTTATTTGTTTTTGTGTTTTATAATTTTTATTTGTTTTTTATAATTTTTATGTTACTTACCTAGTCCTTCTTGCGTCCGTAGGAGATAGTTGGGGTGGTCCACGCTGAGGCATCGACATGTTTGTCACAGCATCCTTCGTGGCATGTGCTGTTGAGCTCTACATTGGCAGCGGGTCTCATGTTTGTTTGGCGAACCAGTTGAGGAGGCGTCAGAGGAGGGAACTCGGCAGGTGCTGATGAGAATCCTTGAACTGCAAGTTGTGCTGCTCCATTTTGCATCATATGCATCATAGCCATCTGATTCTGCCACATAGCCATCTGCTGCTGCTGCTGCCAAATAGCCATCTGCTGCTGCTGCCACTCGAGCTTAGCTTGCTCCACTTCCTGTGCGCTTAGGGGATTCTTGTTTTTGTTGCAAATCCAGAACCAACGCTCATGGAACTGAAGCTTAGCGCGGTCGCCGCTGCGGATGGCAGC
>Ga0315315_10001421_pt1 | contig 21893 bp, 12 predicted proteins | sample M140m3416metaG_FD_203699 | JGI IMG/M metagenome (GOLD analysis project Ga0315315, IMG submission 203699) | Ammonia-oxidizing marine archaeal communities from Monterey Bay, California, United States - M1 40m 3416 | ecosystem: Environmental > Aquatic > Marine > Intertidal zone | place: USA...
AGCATTGCAGTCACAACTTTTCACAAGTTTTTAAATTTTTTTACCCTCTCTGGTTTCGTTTTGTATGTGTATGGGTGCCTCGATACACACGAACAAAAGCCTTTTGCTCTGAAGTCCGCGTTGATCAACCCTAATACTCAGCGATGGCTTTCTGAGGAGGAATAATACTCGCCATAGTATTGGAGTCTGTGCCAAGCTCGTAGCTCCGAATTCCCTCATTGCAATATCGACTTCTGCTATAGCAACGCAAAGAAAGGATTCACACTGTACTGTTCCTTTAATTTTCGGTTGCAGTTGATGAAAGGCTTGTGTGAAACGTTGGAAACGATATTCTACCACCACATCTTGGTTGCCACCCCCATTTCCTCCTTCATATTTTAATCTGACGGAAAATCTGCATCGGTATACAATGTATCTGTTCAATTGTGGAATCTATCTTGGTCTGGTGTTGTGCTCACTCGAAGTCAATACCATTGAGGCCGGCGCCAATAGAGTTCTTAATGTTGCGGCAACAGAAAGTATTGCTGCCGCAGTCTTTGCGTCATCTTCAGGAAGCGCTTATACAAAAAACCAAGGCGTCAAACTGAGCATCACTGGCCTAGACTATCTGAATGAATCTTTAATTCACCGCATCGATCTCACTTTAAAGAAGGCTTCTGCATTTGATGAATCGAGTTCTTACTCTGTCGAAAATGGCGCAGACCTACCCATCAAAGTTTCGAAGCAAGTTTTTGCGTCGCCAGATCCTTCGAACGTGTTTTCTATCGCGAGCGTAGACATTTTTACCCAGGAAACACATGGCTTCTTCCAGACCAATGGGAAGGAATTCAATGCCAGTGGCACGATTTATACGATGAAACAGAAAATGGGAAAGTCCGTCGAGACTGCTCTTGCAAATCCTGTCAAGGCTACAACGTGGCACTGCGGCGTTGACGAACTTAATTCCAACAGCATCTTTGAACCATCAAGTAGCGAGGACGTGTTCGCCATTCCATCAAACGACGAGGACACTAGAGCCTTGAAAGAACATGACCATTCACAGGATCACCATCTTTTCGACCTTATCTCTTTCCCGAAGAGCGTTAGAGGTGCTGAGGGTATGGTTGGTCGCCATCTGTATTGTAAGAAATCTTGATCTTGCTCTGAATTATATGATATTATGTTAACGTTGTCTTCTATTACAGCTTGGATTACCCTGGCTCAATCCATACCACTTACCAAGATGCTTGTTCTTTGTCGCCCATCTGTTTCACTACAGACACTGACACGTATCCCCAAGCGTATTCTTACCAGGTAAATTTATACATCGAGATTGACCAGGCCTTTATTGATAACCATGGCTCTTTTGAGGATGCTTTGGATTACATCAATGTACTGGTTACAGGAGCCAGCGCCATCTTCGAGTCAGAAATAGATACGCATCTTCATGTCTCGCACGTACACAAGACAAACAGATACGACGCCGCTTCTAGTACCAGTGAAGCTTTGGAAATTATGAGGGACGCATTTGCGGGAAGCACCTGGCACGACGGAAATATTAATCTACACCATGCTTTGTTGGGACATCGTCTTGGTGGAGGAATCGCCTATGTGGGAGCTCTTTGCAACCCGAATTTTGGCTTTGGATTGTCTGCCAATCTTGAAGGCAATTTTGAGAGCCTGGATGCTTCGGCATTGTGGGATTTAACTGTTTTTGCACATGAGCTTGGTGAGCCTCCAAAACTCTTTCCTTGCAGATCATCTGATGATCTGCAAGGAAAGAGTTTTGGATTATCGATTATATAACCCTGCGTTTATGCGCCATCCGTTTCACTTTTCAACTCATCATTTTTACCGTCCTCTTCCTTTCAATCTACAGGTCATAATTTCGGTTCCACTCATACTCACAATTACTCGCCACCTATCGACACGTGCGCCTCTAGGTGCCCTTTGATAGGAATTCCAGATGCTTCAGCAACCATCATGTCATATTGTCACTTGTGTGGGGGTGCATCAAAAATAGCGTACACATTTGGAGGCCAAAGGGACGAATCTGGAAGATGGCAGAATGCTGATATCACAGGAGAAACAAGCATTGATTCAAGCCGAGTCCCCGAAACAATGTACAAGCACGTCTCTAGTCAAGGGACGTGCTCAGAACCCACACATAACGTACCATCTCAAACTTGTGGTGGATTAAACTGCGACGACAAGAATGCTTGCACCAATGACTTCTGTTCCGGCGGTAAATGTATCAGCACCCCAACCAATTGCGACGACGCCAATCGTTGTACTATTGACTCATGTGATAGTATATCTGGTTGCAAAAACGAGCCCGTGCGCGATTCCAGCTTCTTCGAGCTGTTCCTTGTCACTGACAAATACGGAGGCGAAACATCATGGGATCTGCTGTCCGTTGACGAGAGCGAAGTAATTGCATCTGGCGATGGGTATGCATCGCTGTCTACCTACGACATCAAGTTCCCCATCTGTTTACACCCATGCTACAAATTCGTCATCATAGATTCTTGGGGAGATGGGATGTGCTGCAAACACGGCGAAGGAGGCTGGTCTATCAAGGTAGACGGCGAGGAAGTTGCGTCGGGTTCATCATTTGATACCGAGGAAACATATGAATTTTGCAGAGGAGGCTCAAGACAAACAGACACTCCTTCTTTCTCTCCTTCAAGAGCAAGTCCAATGCCGAGTGTGACGCCGAGTACAGTGTCGAGCCCAGCACCGAGCCCAGCACCGAGCCCAGCACCGAGTATCGGGCCGAGTGTTGGGACGAGTATAGGGCCGAGTATAGGGCCGAGTACAATGCCAAGTACAAACCGTGCTGCTTCAACGGCTCCAACGAGAGGCGAAAGTAGTACCCCTTCTAAGTCCCCGATGGAAACTCCCTCCCGTCCGCCCACGAGAAGCCCAAGCATGGTAACTACCACCGCTCCTTCCTTCAAACCAACGAAGAGCAATTCAAATGCCACATGGAATGAAATTTTCTTCAGCGACTTTGAAGTTCCAAGAAAATGGGGTGCGTTCTTTGATGGGCGCATACGCGACGGCGACGCTCGAAGATATGGACGCGGAGGCGCGTTTGTTCACAGCGGTGTTGGATCCATCAGGCTGCGAGACAACTCCGATGTCGCCTCGTCTGTTTACACTGAAGACTATGACATCGGCGCTTACCAAATGCTGCGAGTTGATTACTGGTTCTATGCGCGAAGTATGGACAACAAGAACGAGAATTTTCTTCTGGAGTTCTCGGACAATGGTGGTGCGAGCTGGGAGATTGTAAAATCATGGGCGAAGGATATTGATTTTCAGAATGACGTCTGGTACGAGGTCATTGTAGACTTTGACGCCAGCGCGATAGACGTTATCCGTATCCGATTCCGCTGTGACGCCTCGAACAATGGGGACGTAGTCTATATCGATGACGTTCGATTCTCTGGAAAGTAGTGTGCTATCTAACATCAATGATTCAAGCTCATGGTCATGTATCTTTGTATCTACCTTACACCCAACAGTCCCGGTGGCAAACTAGTACATGCATGGTACAATGCCAAACGCCCCTCCTTTCAACGATGTTGGGACTTAATTGGATTGCAAGCTTTTAACTGTGTCGTTAAGGCTCGCGACCTTCTGATGTAGCGCGTTCATCTTTCGACGTCCGAGCACTATCTCGAGGTTGAGCTTTTCTATTTCGCCATTTTTTGTCTTGAGCGTCATGGCGAAGCATTCCAGACGCTGTTTCAGATCTTCTGAAGTCTGAGCACTGTCTTTAGTATTCTTTGTCTCAATTAATTTCGCTTCCACTTCTTCAACTAGAGCTCCTTTCTCAGAAATGGCTTGCGCTACATAAAGCACTTTCCTTTGAATACTGTGAGCCCTGTACACCAAGGCGAATCGATCAGGATCGATGCATTCCAAATATCGCCATCTGTGTATATTGATAGGTGTTCCAAGTTCTTGAAGCAATATCTCCCTCTTGGCTTTTTCCTTCAGCATTTCTCTTTCCAAAACTTCCTTTCGAATCAGAATATCTCTCCTTGATATCATTCCCTTGTCAATTGTCAATTTTTCATCTTGAAGTATTTTAATTTCGTTACTGATGAGAGTAATGCGGTCTTCTTGCCATTGTCCGATGGCCTCGGCGTGATGCAAGGCAGACTTCTGCGTTTTAATTATCTTTTTCACGTTGTCCAGATCATCTCTCTTCTGTATCAAGTGAGCGCAGCTTATATCTCGATCACTTACAATTGTACTGTGCTCAGTCTTGAGCTTGGCAATCACTTCATCTCTGCTCTTTATAGTTCGAGTCAGACATTTCATTGTGCAGTCATTGTCTCGGAGTGCGTGTTCGGTTTTTGAGATCTCCTCGTAAAGATTAGCTATATCTCGCTTCAATGTTTTCGATTCACCATCGGCATGAAAGTGCCGATAATGCTCATTAAAAATGTGCTCATGGGTCCTTCCAATCTCATCCTTTAATTGGGTTCTTTGCCTCTCGAGAAACTTTAGCCGGTGCCGCAATCGACCGACTTCCTCCTGACTTTGAGCTAGTTCTCTGGACTGAACGTGGCAATTGATCCTGGTATTCTTGAATATATTTTGCTTTTGCTTGAGCCTCGTTTCTGCCTCGCACACCTTTTTGAGGAGATGCGCGACCATTGACTCTTGCTCTAGTAGACCTTCGAAGGCACCCTCGCGGCGGCAGTTTATTTGATGAGCTTGCTCATTATGTCTTTTGTGTTCATCTGTCAACTTTACAATAGTATTGCGATGCCGGTTGACAGCAACTAAAATAGCTTCAAGTTCATTATCTAAATGTTTTCCAGCTGTCTCATTCACTTTGATAAGATCGTAGATAATATTCGAATTCTGTGTTGATGAGTCAAAGTTTCGCTGAAGAATAACTTTCTCCCTGTTTAAACCATCCATCTGAAGGCGCTGTGATTCATCCTCCTTTCTCGCTAGCTTAACATCCGAATCTCTTATTTTTGATATCTCGAGCTTGAGCTTATCAACTTCTGCCTCATTTTTCATTCGATCCTTGTCTACTTTCCGAATTTTGTCGGTGACAAGGCTTTTCTGTCTTTTCATGGTGACGATATCGCTTGCAACTTCTTTCACTTCTTTCTTTATTGCAGCCGAAGCTAGGGATTTTTCTGCATTTGAATGCCCCATTTCAGCATTCGAGAGCTGCTGTTTTTGATATTTTTCCGATGTTGCTTTTATTTCTCCATCCAAGAAACTATTGTCGTTTATCATGGACTTCAGGGCTATGGTGGCTTCGTCGAGCCGGCGTTGCGAAATAGCTAAACTTCCCTCTTCCTTCTCGAGGTATTCCTTCTTCTCTGCGATGCTCTTTTCAAGCTCTCGCTTGTTGCAAGCCATTTCCTGGATATTGCTTTCAATTAACTTCTTACGATGAACCACCGAAGCTCTCTTTTCTTCGACAACGGATATTTTCTGTGAGACGACTGCCTGCTCGGCGTATGCCTCGTCCCGACCGGATTCGACCCGACGGACTTTGTCTTCCATGCTCATTACTTGGGACCGCGTTGCATTTAGCCTTGATTGGATCCTATCCAACTCACTTCTACCCTTTTCAATGGCATCAACAAGCGCTCTTCTCTCCTCTTCCCGACTGGGCTTCCATCCTGGGCCAACATCTTTATTCCGGCGGGTTCCATCAGTCATGCTCACCTCAGAAAGGAGGGACGGCAGCTGGGGTTTTTGTTTAGGGTCTACGAAAGCCTTTGCGTGCGTCTGAAGGGCTGCCTTTCTCATTCTGGCAGAGGCTTCATCTTCCCTGCCGGTCTCCGAAATGTCCATGCTCGTTCACAGCCACTCCCCCGTAACTCGGTATATGTATGTGATATGTATCAAAGTTTTAAAAGATCTTCGACACTAAAGAGCTGAAGTGGACGACGTACTAGAGAAGCTCAAGACCAAAGGAACGCAATCGACAACTCAATTTTGGTCGTTGATTGGTACTACACCCAGAAAAAGGACGATCAGCTGTACAATTCATTCCAGCAATGGGGCACCGGCTCCATCCGACTGGGCTCCCCTATTTACGCGATAGCGGGTCGAAACCGCCTCCAATACCACCCCCATCATAATGGCCAGTAGATGCGCCAACATCGTGTTTTGATATACTAGTCTAGTAATATATTATATTACGAGCGTATTATGATTTTATTATTTGTGTCATGTTTAATTAACGCTCTGATACAGATCTAGCTAGTACTGTACATCATCTGTATCTGTAAATTAATGTATGCATACTATAGTACTCCTAGTAATAATACTAGAGCTACTAGAGTAGTAGTAGTAAGAGCCCTACACTGTGCATACCATCATGCATAGTTAGCAACGTTAGGAGAGAGCTCGTAAGTTATGCCTCTCCATTTGTCTCTTCGTCCCGTTTGACAACAACCACGATAAAATAACATCAGATCGTGTACTGATAGACACCATGGGCCCCATGCCTATCAAGGCCTTAACGACTTGGCATATATAGACATAGACACCATGGCCCCCCTACCTGTCGCTAAGCTCGCGAGCCTCGCGGTCAAGACGGCCGCCAAGCCGCTCGCCAAAAGACTCAAGAAGGACTTCGCCAGGGTCCCACTCGGACGGGCATCTCTCATCAAAGTCGGGCAAGCGACCAACCAAGTCACCACCCGAATGGCAATTTGGGCGGAGGGATTCAAGGTACGGTCCGTCCCACCGCTCAACGAGGAGAAGGCCCTCTCTGAGGGCGCTGACCTGCTTGGAGAAACCATAGTACTGGTCGTATCGGGAGGCGTAGTAATTTGGGAGTACAACAGAAACAGCGAGAATGCCCGGCAGAAGGAGGAGAAGCGACTGAGGGAGATCGAGGAGGAGAGTGATGCCCTCGAGGCCCAGCTGTACTCGCTTGACAAGAGACTCGAGGCACTCGAGAAGGTAGTCAAGGCCAACAGCAACTCCCTCCTTGGACTGGGCGGGAAGAGGTACGTCGAGCCCGACATGGAGGACCTGGTAGCCATCGCCGCTCCTAGGCGAAAGCAAACGATTGCGATGGACGACTTGGTCCAAGATTTGGAAAGGGGCTTAGGAACAAGAGGTTTAGCTGACTCGGATGCTTCAGAAGGGGATCATGTAGAGCTGAATGGAAGAGAGGGCGCCGCAGAGAAATCAAGATGGTCAAATTGGTGGCCGTTTTAATTGAGCTTTAGATATTTTATGTCACGGTAACTTTGCTGCTTCGATTGAAAAAAGTTGAGACCATGTCAATGCATATGATCCGCTTTCCGCCTCCTTCTTGATGTCCGCCTTCCTATAATAGAGACAGCAGCCACCAACGTAACCATGACGACAAACGCAAACAGGACGCCAGAGTACGATCCATCGGACGATTGAATCTTCTCATGATGATACGCGGACATTTTCGGAAAACTTGATTTCGCAACTTGCGCTGGAATCTCATAGCTGTGGAGAACCACCTTTTCAGTCGAAATGCGGTGGACTCCTACGGCCTCGTGCATTGGCGGAGCGTCAACAGCCTCTTTGATGGCGGCGACTCCCCGTGCCTCGGTCCCATCCCAACCGCCAGACTTGGGGCCCGTCTTCTCCACGGTGCATTCCAAAAACCTGTCCATCAGCGGAAAATCCTTCTCAACGTACTTCCTCCCCTCGTCGTACATTCGATTCTGGTCTGGACGCTCCCCATATGAGTGAAAGGAACGGACGACCTCAATGCCCTCCACAACCTTTCCTACTGGAGTCTCCCACACCTCCTCCCCAAAGGGTTGATCTTCCGCATCTGGAGTCAGCGAGATGAACATTTCCGACGACCGCGTATTTTTACCCGCCCCAGCGAAAGAGACGGTCCCTTCCTCGAAGAGAACGGGAGGTTTGAGTTGAGGATCATCAGGAATCTCCTCCAAGGCAAAGTCCCAGAGAGTGGCGGACGACGTGTACGGAATGCCGAACTGGACAAGGAAGCCCGGCAGACAGCGGAAGAAGTGTGTGTCATCGAAGGCGTGCGCCTGGAAGAGTGTGGATGCCTTGTCGTAGCCCCGAGGCGCCCAGCCGCGGTAGAGCTCGAGGACGAATGGACCAGCAGTCGTGAAGCAGTGGACAATGGAGGTCTCGTCGTAAAGTTCTACCGGTTTTGGCGGAACATCATCGGAAGATATTTCTCTTTCGTTACGCGCGTCTCCAGCAGCAGCACCATCCTCGCTTACAGTTAAAGTTGCATCGTTCTCTCGTTCGGAGTCAGTCATTTTTGGAAGGATCGGCTGAGATTTTCATGGTGCTACCTACTAGTAGGTAATGATATTATGAAAGAATCGCGAGATCGCGACTGCCAATGTGCCAATGCGGAATGGTATCGGAGAGGTATCGCAGAGGATCTTTAGATGATGAAGGATCGGCGTTCATACTCTAGCTAGTAATACTAGTAGTACGAGCTCGTATAAAATATACTACTACTAGCTAGTATTATGAGGAGAGTACCAGAGTGCTCGTATGCATACTCTATGCATAGTACTACTAGAGTACTAGCTAGAGTAGTACTGTGGCACTAGAGTACAACTAGAATTATGCATAGTCATGCATACTATGCATAATATGCACAATCCGAGCGTACTAGCTAGTATGCATACTCTATTACTACTAGTAGTAATTCAGTAATATGATTGCAAATGCGATGCTGCATATATTGGCGAGTGTACTCTTTTGAGGCGATGATACCTAACCCTACTTATGACCGCAACGTCTCTTGTGGACAGTCTACCGTACCTGTGTGTATGCCCTCTAAAACGACCCACAGTTTTTCGATTCCACCAAAAACCATGTCAATTCCTGGACCTCTCATCGGAGGGACGATTGTCTACGCCATCATCGGCGCCGTCCTCATGGCGCTGACTTTTGGGGCACTGGTGACGGGCAAGCTTTCGAAGGACAACGCCGCGTGAGTATCTTTTCGAGACGAGGTGATTGGGAGGGGCTTAATTTTGCCTTGTCTGGACCCCTGTCCGGGACTCTCACGTAGGAGTTGTACTGGGACTTACGTCGAAGAGGATCGAGAGAGTGACCAAACTAAGGGTATCTATCGGGATGGGGCTCGGCCAGCGCTTCGGAAGGGATCAGCCCGCTTACCTTTATCTGATGCAGCGCCTGAATATCTCATTTGCTGTTAATTCAGCGTGCAGGTGGAATGTAGATGGGTGTCAACGATATGACTTGCTACTCCCCTGCCTCCGTCATTGCCTGTGTGGCCAGAGAGGGAGGGGAAGGAGAGGGTCTCGTGGCGCGGATATTTGTATGGTATCCCCCTCGTGCTGCGATCGCGGGTATAGCACTGGATACCGATACGAGACTTCCAGGATGTGCTTCCTTAAACAGCTCGGGCTGCCTCGATTGTTCGATTCACAACTAACTCCAAATCTTTCTCTCTCAACTTCTTGCCCCTGCTCGTCAGGATCGCTAACATTATCATAATCATTGCCACTTTCTCCACCTGGCTATTTTGGTGAGTGTACATGACTTGATCGATATTATGAGTGAATGCCTACGGAACGCGTACGGAACTGATGGGGCGGAGTTCCTCCGGAGCAAGGGGTCCGTAGCAGATCGTAGTGCCGAATTTCGTATAGATTTATGTGTCCGAACGCAGTATTCGGGTAGTGGCTATGTTCGGAAGGGAGACGGAGAGACTCGTACTCCGCGATCACCGAATTTCGACTGACTCTATGCACAATACGATCGATCGCTTTTGGGGCTATTAGGGCTTTTGGGTCTTTTGGCGCTTATCTCAAGATGTTTCTTCGATCCACCAAATATTAATTCCTCTCCCTCCCCTGCTTCATCCTTTCATTACCGCAATACAATAGGCTGTGCGCCTGGATGCATCAATGGCACCCTCTTATCAAGCCGACATACGAAGGGGAATAAGCTCGGTGCCCATTTGATTGATACGTCAGCCTCCTGTAGGATGTACAGGGACGTTTTGCTCAGCCTCCAGTAATGATTTTCTACACTAACATGTAAAGTACCAAAGCAACCAATTAATAATGAATTTAATCTCTGGGCTTATCATCAATTTCTTCCCACCACGACCACCTTCTTTGTTGTTGCTATTTCCAACCGCGACCACCTTCTTTGTTACTATTATATGTTATACTGCTGCTTCAGTATTACTTCTGTTCTGATTTTAATAATATTTCTCAGACAAACGAGAATCCGTTCGACCTAATGTTAGGGCCGGCATGGAGGTTCATCAAGAGTTGGGCCGCCGCGGTCGTCGTTTCGGAGGCTCTCTTGGCTCGGCGCGTCAACCTCTTGTCCGCTCTGGGAGAAATATCGCCAGGAATAGTCCCGCTTCGCTTGATATCTTCTTTCCGACGCTTGCGCTTCTTGTTCGGTGTGCGTGACGGCGTCACAACAGCAGCTACCGCGCCGTTTTGGACCACCAACGGTAGCGGTGGCATGTCCTGACATTCAAACGGGGTCATACCCGAAAACGCAGCGCAAGATGGAATAGTCTGCTGCATGTGTATCGAGTATTCTCCCTTTCTCTCCTTCGTCACCATTTCCTCTAGGGCCTTAATAAGAGCATAGTTTGGATGAGATTTGGTCGCAGTGGAGTTTGCGAGAGCCAAGGGAGTCTTGCCATCATTGGTTATGGCACGAAGGGAAGCCGGGTTGGCCTCCAGTAGCATGCGCAGTTTCTCGGGGGAGCAGTGCCGGCTACATGCGACATGAATGGGCAGCCATCCCTTTTTGTCCTTAACTTTGGTCGCAGCAGGGCCAGCATCGATCATGAGCTTGGCGAGGCGGGGAGAGATGTAGTCGGTAAAGGCAATGTGGAGAGGAGTCCTCCTGCCGACGCCACCCTCGGTGATGAGAGCGTGGGGGTAAGCCTGCAGCAGAGCTGCCACAAGCTCCTCCTTCGAAGCCGAGTCTATCTTACAGTTGCGCTGAGCGATAACATGGAGAGGCAAGGAACCGTACCCATTCGTAATGGAAGCAGCTTCGGGCTTGGAACTTAGAATGGCCTTGATCAAATCAGCCCTAGATTTCACATCGCTCTTGCTCGTAATGGCTTGATGCATGAGAGTCGTAGCGATATTATTATCCATAGTCATGGACACCAATGCAACTTCTGGAGCTGCAAGAACGAATGCGAGCAACTCGGACCATCGCTCCTGTCGAGAAAGCAAGGCGATCTCTTTCGAGATGTTAGCCGGTAAGGACGCAACACTTGTGGGAATCATCTCCTTGAACGATGCGGTTGCAGCAGTCGCCCCAAGTGGAGGAAGTGGTGGCATTTCATGAAAGTTGCTCATTGCCTAAACGAGAGAATTGGAGGAATTTGGAAGGGAAAGGGAAGGAAGTGGAAAGCGTACAGAGATCGGCCATTTAGATGGAATTGATACAATGCAACAAAGGAACCAACAAAGACGACACCAGAGATGCTTACCTGATAGCGTCGATAGTCTTCGCCGTACCTCTTGGCGCTTTGCTACTGTCTCGGCAGAGGTACAAGGATATGAAGATGTGAAAGCGAGGCGAGGAAAGAGGACCACTCTGGAACTGAGAGAGAGGGAGAGATAACACGCTCCCACGATTGGTTCTTTCATTTCCGCAACAAATTTCCACGCTACGGGGTGAAGTCTGTCCATGTGCATCGTGGATTGCACACTAGCCAAACGTGGATCTTTGCCACTTCGCCAGTAGAGGCAGAGCAAGCGGCCTGTTTGAATTGACCTGCCTAGCGGGACTCGTCACAAGGAATGCGATCATGTTGCTTCCCATTCGCCTTGTGGGTTTCGTCGATCATGCGGGAGGCAGCGAATCGGATATTTTCGTCCTTCAGGGGAGATCAAAACGGGGGAAAATAATGACTGGTTTCGCGAGCGAGGTTCCAGGCTGAATGGAACCGCTTTTCAGATGGGCGAAAGATCTATCGCTCGCGGGAACGCCAAGCTGATCCAGAATCTTACTGGCCGAACCAGGTATGAGAGGCTGGTAGAGGATGGCGACAGCTCGCAAGATTTCCATAATTACGAACAGGACGGTTGCCATCCGCTCGGGATCTGTTTTTCGGAGCACCCAGGGCTCCATCCGGTCAATGTACTGATTGGTTTCCCAAACGACGGCCACTAGGTGCTCCACATATCTATGAATTTTCTGCGTCGATATGGCCTCGTCGCATTTTCCCCGAAGCAGCGAGGCCGATTCCAGCATTGCCCTATCGTCCTGGGTGTATTGGCCGATAGTCACGGGGACGGCTCCGTCAAAGTTTTTGACCACCATCGTCAGGGTACGCTGACAGAGATTCCCCACCTCGTTGGCCAGGTTGGCGTTCACCTTGAGCACCATCCTCTCGCGGGAGAAGTCGCCGTCGGATCCGAACACGACGTCGGCCATGAGGTAGAAGCGCGTTGGATCGACGCCGTACTTATCCACGAGCCGAAGGGGATCCACGACGTTGCCCTCCGATTTGGACATCTTCTCTCCGTTGATTGTCCACCAGCCGTGGGCGAAGATTCTTCTCGGCAGCGGCAGATCGGCGGCCATGAGGAGGGCAGGCCAGTACACCGCGTGGAATCGCAGGATGTCCTTCCCGACCACGTGTAGCGCGGTTGGCCAGAATCTGTCGAGGATGGCGTCGTCGCCGGACGGGGCCCCTCCCTCCGTGCCAGGATATCCCAGGGCCGACAGGTAGTTAGCCAGCGCGTCGATCCACACGTACACGATGTGCCCGTCGTCGCCGGGCACCGGGACGCCCCACCGGAAGGAGGTGCGGCTGACGGACAGGTCCCTTAGCCCCCCCCGGACGAAGGCCAGGACCTCGTTCCTGCGGCTCTCGGGGGCAATGAGATCGGGATGGTCCTCGTAGTAGCGCAGGAGCCTGCCCTCGTAGTCGCTGAGGCGAAAAAAGTACGACGGCTCCTTGGCCGTCCACTCGACTTCGGACCCCGTGGGGGCCCTCCCGTCCACCAGCTCGGACTCGGCGTAGTAGCACTCGTCGCGGATCGAGTACCACCCCTCGTACGATCCGAGGTAGATGGCCCCGGACTCCTCCAACCTCCTCCACAGGTGCCGGACGGCGCGCTGATGCCCCTGGTCCGTGGTCCGGACGAACCGGTCAGGCTCCACCTCCAGCCCCTCCGCCAGCTCCCGGAACTGTCCCGATACCTCGTCAACCAGTTCCTGCGGCGAAATCCCCCTCCTCCTGGCCGCCTCCTCCACCTTCTGCCCATGCTCGTCAGTGCCGGTGCAGAACAGGACCTCCCGGCCCGCCAGGCGCTGGTACCGGGCCAGGACGTCGCATGCCACCGACGTGTAGGCGTGGCCGACGTGGGGCCGGTCGTTGACGTAGTAGATGGGGGTGGTGACCTGGTACGGCCTCCTGCCGTCGTCGAACGGGGTGGGGAGGACGGGGGGGGCGCCCCCATCGGGAGGGGGGGCGGATCCCAATCGGCAGCAGGACGACGACCACGGGCGGCCGCGGCGGGCGGCGGGCCGGGCGGGGCGGCAGCCGCCTCCCCCCCCCGCCAGCCGTGTGGCCAACCGCGAGGGAGCCGCCGCCACCGCCGCCGCCGCCAGGAGGCACCGTGCATGCGCCATGGCACGCAGGGCGTTGACAGGTCCGGACGGCGGGTGGAGTCAGTCGATCCGGCGATCGCTGGGTTTCGTTTGTCACCCCCAGAAAGTGGTGAGAGAGAGGACACAGAAAAGGAAAAAGAAGAGACAGGAGACAGATAACAGGTAGGTAACGATGAATGACACGATAATAATAATATTTTGCATACTAGAGTACTCTAGAAGTATGCTATGCATAAGTAGTATCATAATCTATGCAGCTCGTGTGTTTATACGAGCGCTCTTAGATGGATATAATCATTCAGTTATCCCGTCATCCAATCCATAAATAGAGTTCATCATTCCATCATCGCGCGAGCGCAATTAGAAAGTGCGTTTTCTTCCTCCAATGCGAAAATGCAAGTTCAACTTCTTTTTCAAAGGGATTCTTCTCGTCGACCTTACTCGTACTCCTGTATATCGTATGTATTCGCACGTAGATATTATTCGCCCAAGCGCAGAACGTTTGGTATCCGACCCGACCCGTGTCAAGGCAACACATCTCGTGCCTCATCACAGCATCACCCCCCCCGTTCGCCGCACACAATCCCTCCCCCCCAAGGCAATCCCGCCCCCAGCACCCCGAAGCAAACATATATGTGCGAGTTCTGCTCCCTAAGCACACCGCACGTTCACGGCCGCGATGCATCCGACCTCTCCTTCTCCGGGTTCTTCTCCCCCGGATGCATCGAGATCGCGGTCAAGGAGGGGCTTGCGGCCAGGGCGGCGAACGGAGGCACCGACGACGCCGAAGTTTCCGACGACGATACCGATGGTACCTAGCGGCGGCTTCCAGGCGCCCTTCCCCGCGCACGCCGTCGGGTCGGTCATGAGGACGGTGGTGGCTGAGGCCCTTTCCTCCAGGGATGGAGGCGGCCGCGGATCCGGATCGTCCTCAGCGCTGCGGGCCTCCTCGGCCGCGGGGGAGGCTGCCGCGGACGCCCTTCCCGCCACGCAACGACCTCCCCCCGCCGGCACCGGCGCCGGGACGGGAGCCGCTGCGGCCTCGACCCTGAGGCCGTTCCCAGATTTCGTCTTCCCGGCCTACCGGCCCATGCCAGCCCTCCTCCGGGCGGGGGTGGCCGCCGCGAGCGCCTCCCTCGCCCTCGCCTCCGTGGGCGCGCGCGGCGGGGCGGGGTGGCCCGGCCTCCTCCAGTCCCCGGCCTCCTCCCCCCGGCCCGTTGGCCGCCTCCTGATGAGGCTCGCCTTCCGCATGGCGGCCGCGGCCGCCCTTCTCACTGCGGTCGCGCAGGAAGCCCTCCTCGGCCCCACTAGGATCGACGTCCGCTCCCTCCTGGCGGCCGAGGGGGGATGGCTGCCCTCGACGCTGTCGCGGTTCGAGAGAGTCTCCGGGGCAGCGATCCCCACCCTGGGAGGCGTCGAGTTCGGCCCCATCGGCGTCCACTACCTGAGGTACGACGCCGCGCCGCCGCCGCCCTCGTCCCCAGGCCGCCCCCGCCGCTTCGACGCCCTCCACTGCAGCCACGGCTTCGGCGCCTCGTCGCTGTCGTGGCTGCCCAGCCTCCCCGCCCTCACGGACAGGCTGGGGGCGAGGGTGGGCCTGGCTCACGATGCCGTGGGGTTCGGCTTCACGGACCGCCCCCCGGCCAGGAGGGGACGGAGGGAGGACCTGGTCCCATACTCTTTGGCCGGGAGCGCCGCCCTCGGCACCAGGCTCCTGGATGAGGCGCTCGCCGAGGAGGAGGGAGGGGTCGCGGAAGTTGAGGAGGAGGAGGAGGAGGAGAAGGCTGCAGCGTCCTGCGACGAGGCGCCTACTGTTGCGCTCTTGGGCCACTCCATGGGATGCGCCTCGACGCTGCGGATTGCTCTGGCCCTCCCCACGGACGCCAGGAGGTTCGTCGTCCTCGTCTCTCCCGCGCTCTTCGCTTCGCCGACTAGGAGGGAGGAGGCCGCCCTGGCCGCGGCCCGCGAGGGGGGGGTGGCGGCGGCAGTCGCCGCGACGTCCCGCCCCAGGGGCGCCCTGCGGCGCGCCGCGGACCGGGCGCTCGCCGCAGCGGGGAGGGCGGCCGTCGGGGTTCCGGCGGCGTACGTCCTCCGGCGCTTGGTGGGGAGGGCGACCTTCTGGTCCGACTCGCTTCGGCTGGTGTGGGGCGACCCGGACGGCGTCACCGCTTCGGACGCGCTGAGGTTCCAGTGGCCTGCGATCGGGAGGGGGTGGGAGGAGGGCCTGCTTGCCTTCACCCGCAGCCGCGTGGCCGGGGTCGACTCGTTCCCCGGGGGCGACATGGAGCTCCTTAGGTCCGTGCTCGACCTCCCCAACACCCGCGTGTGCATCGTTGCTAGCGGGAACGACCGGGTCGTAAGGCCGGAGGCAGTCAGGGCGATCGCGGACCAGTTCCAGGGTCGGTTGAGGTACGTCGAGATTGATGGCAGGGGTCACGATCCCTTCGAGGAGGATATCGATGAATTTGTCAACGTGCTAGAGGAGGTGCTGAAAGAGAACGGTGACTTCTGCAGCCAGTAGATACGAACAGACGAGATTATTGTAATATATGCATTTTGAGATCGTTTCATTCCTGCCTCTATGCTACCGAAGATACCCCCCTCCTAGCTATCGTAGCTACTACCTCCCTATGCCTACATGGTGCGTGACGTGAGTTTCAAAACGACCTCGAAGTTGCGCCCTACCCCATTTCGCCCGCTGGACAGAAGTGCCCCACCGCCAGCTTCGCGTACCGCTCTTTCGTGCACTCGTCAAAGTGGTGGGACGAGTGGAAGCGGTTGGCGTACTCGATCAAACCACTCGCTCGCACCCTTGCTGAAGGACGATAACGAAGAACGATAATGTGGGGGGATGAGCATGAGAATGATTTGTGAGGAAAACGTTATGCATTTATTCCGGTCCTAATCAATGGCCCATTGGCACTCACCGCAGAACAGCCCCCAGGCGAACCCGTAGAGCTCGAACTCGTACTCGTTCAGAGAGACGACGAGCTCCAGACCCCCCCTCTCCCTGTACTCCCCCTCGGCAAAGGCCTTGTAGGTGGAGTTGGAATTGCGGCGGACGTGCCTCGGCTCGATGACTCCCCCGTCGTCGGGGGGAAGCTCGAAGAGGACCGGATGGGGCTCGATCCGGTCGAACGGGTCCATCTCGTACAGGAGCAGCCGGGAGGCGAGCGGAGCATCTATCATCCCGAACCACGCCAGCTTGCACAGGTTTAGCTTGGCGTGCTCCACCTCGCCGGGCTTGATCCTATCTGGGCTGTAAGGGTATCGGCCCAGGAGCATCTTCGTCGCGGGGGCGTCCCGCAGCCTCGGGTCGGCCAGGTACTTCTCGAAGCACTCCCAAGTGGAGCAATCCTTATGATGCTTGTTGTGCGTCCCCTCGGGGTAAAAGAATCCCGACAGGAGTCGCTCGGCTGGATCACGGAACTGGGTGATCGTGGGGATCGGATCGTCCGGCTCGTGCAGCCCGCCGTGGCCCACGCACTTCTTCACTAGGGCGCAGTAAAGGTTCTCGCGGGGACAGTACTCCCCGTCGTGCTTCTTGATGCAGCAGGGGTAGCCGGGGTGGGGGCACCCGGCCAGGGCCCTTCCCGCGATGGAGAGGTGCGTCGAGGCGCCCTTGGGGATGCGCATCAGCTCGATGACGTGGGAGACGGTGGTGCGGTTCTGGGCGTCCGTGACCAGCCTTTGCGGTCCCGCCAGCTCCTTGAGGCTGGGAGCGGTCCGAAACTCCTCCCCCGAGGCTGCCGCGGCGGCGACCCTGGCGCGGTGCCGGGCCCGGGCGACGGAGAGGGCCTCCTCCCAGTCCCGCAGCTCTACATCGCGCCCGGCCCTGGACACGTCTGACGCCCCCACCCCTAGGTCGACGGCCGGGCTTCCCGCCCCCCACCGGATGTTCGGGACCATGTAGGAGTACCTTCCCCGGCCGCCGCCCCGGGGATCTTCCTGGGCGGCATTTCCCGCCCCGGCCCCCGGGGGCGGCGGCTTCGCGTGCAGCCCCCGGCCCCCCGGTCCCGGTCCCTGCCCCGGTCCCGGCCCCGCCTGCCCGCCCGACGTCCGCGGAGGAGGAGGCGCATTCTCGAGGAATGCGGGCGCATCAGCCCGGACCGACCCGTCCGTCCACGCCACCGCCCGCCCTTCCCCGACCCTTCGCAAGAGCACGGCGTTGAGGACGAGGGAGAGGAAGCCCAGGAGGCAGCCCAGGGCGGCGAGGCAACGCCGGACCTCGGGCATCGCCTTTCAATGTATGGTTTCGCCCCCATTCGCCCATCGAAAGATCGTAAGCCCGAATTCACGCGTACCGCGCGCTGGGGGAAAAGTGAAAATGACACACAATATGACGACGTCACTATGATGTCACCTAACTGCGAGGCCCTCTCATTTCCAGCCACACCGCACCCAGGCACCCAGGCACCCAGGCACCCAGGCACCCAGGCACCCAGGCACCCAGGCACCCAGGCACCCAGAGCACCCAGGCACCCAGGCACCCAGGCACCCAGGCACCCAGAGCACCCAGAGCACCTCAGAACACAATCACGAGCCCGTACACAGGCTCCTCTCCCCCCCCCTCCCCCCTCCCGAGGCTCCTCCCGCCCCCGCCATGTCCGGCCGCCATGCCGGGGCGGGGCAGGTCAAGAACCGGGCCCCCGCCCCCATCCAAATCTCGGCTGAGCAGATCCTGCGGGAGGCGGCTGAGCGGCAGGAGCAGCACCAGCTTGACCCGGTCACCAAGGTCCACGACGCCGAGGAGTACCAGTCGTATCTGAGCAACCGGAGGAAGGGCTTCGAGGACAACATCAGGTACCGGAGGGAGGACATGGGGAACTGGATCAAGTACTCCAGGTTCGAGGAGGAGAACAAGGAGCACGAGAGGGCGAGGTCGGTCCTCGAGCGGGCCCTTGAGGTCGATCACCGCTCGGGGGAGCTCTGGCTCAGGTACGCGGAGTTCGAGATGAGGAACGAGTTCGTCAACCGCGCCAGGAACGTGCTGGACCGGGCCGTCCAGATCCTCCCCCGCGTCGACTTCCTCTGGTACAAGTACGTCTACATGGAGGAGATGGTGGGGGACGCTCCAAGGTGCCGCGCCGTCTTCGAGCGGTGGATGGGGTGGATGCCCGACGACGGCGCCTGGCTGTCGTACGCGAGGTTCGAGGGGCGGAAGGGGGAGGCCGGGCAGGCCGGGGCGGTCATGAGGCGGTACGTCAACGCGTACCCGTCGGCGAGGAGCTTCCTCAAGTTCGCCAAGTGGGCCGAGCACGAGGCCAGGGACGTCGGGTTGGCCCGGACGGTGTACGAGAGCGCCCTCGTCGAGCTGGAGCCCGAGGAGAGCAGGCAGGCCAGGGTCTTCCGCCAGTTCGCCACCTTCGAGGAGCGACACGGCGAGTACGAGCGGGCCCGGGTCATCTATAGGCACGCCATCAAGCTCCTGCGGCTGGGGGAGAAAGCCGCCCTCCAGCAGCTGCAGGACGAGGAGGAGATCACAGAACAGGAGCGCACCAAGCGGGAGGAGCTGTACAAGACGTACGTGTCCTTCGAGAAGAAGCACGGGGACAGGGCGGGAATCGAGGACGTCATCCTCACCAAGCAGCGGGGAGAGTACGAAAGGCGGCTGAAGGACGATCCGCTCGAGTACGACGCCTGGTTCGAGTATGCCAAGCTGGAGGAGGAGCACGGGGATGCGGCCGCAGTTCGCGACATTTATGAGCGGGCCGTGGCCAACGTGCCCCCGGCAGAGGAGAAGCAGCACTGGAAGAGGTACATTTATCTCTGGATCTACTACGCCGTATACGAAGAGATTCAGAACAAGGACCTGGACCGGTCCGCGGAGGTCTATCAGGCTTGCCTGTCCCTCATTCCGCACGCCAAATTTAGCTTTGCCAAGATTTGGATCTACGCCGCCAAGGTCCACGTAAGGCGGAAAGACCTGCCGGCCGCCCGCAAGCTTCTCGGCAAGGCCATTGGTCTATGCGGGAAGGAAAAAATATTTTCTGAGTACATAGCCCTCGAGCTGGCACTCGGAGAGGTGGACCGCTGCCGCTCTCTGTATTCCAATTACCTCAAAGCTATGCCGCACAACTGCAGGGCCTGGTCCAAGTATGCCGACCTCGAGCGGTCAGTTGGGGAGACCGAGCGATGCCGGGCACTGTACGAGCTCGCAGTGTCGCAAGTTGAGCTCGACATGCCAGAAATGATCTGGAAGGGTTACATCGACTTTGAGATTGGCGAGGGCGAGGGCGATCGAGCCCGCAAGCTGTACGAACGTTTGCTGGAGCGCACGGGCCATGTCAAAGTCTGGATTTCTCATGCTCAGTTTGAGGGAACCGAAATTGGTCGTGGCGTTGCGGAGGCAAGGAAGCTCTTTGAAAGGGCCTACCTGCAGCTCAAGGGGGAGGGCCTCAAGGAGGAACGAGTCCTGCTGCTTGATGCTTGGCGAGTGTTTGAAAAGGCCAAAGGCGATTCTGAAAGCGTGGCAAATGTAGAGGCCAAGATGCCAAGGCGCGTCAAGAGAAAGCGAATGAAGACCGACGACGATGGGAACGAGATTGGCTGGGAGGAGTATTTCGATTATCATTTCCCGGACGATCAGGGCGCCGCGGCGAGCAACCTAAAGATTCTCGAAATGGCGGCCAAGTGGAAAAAGCAACAAGCCAACTCTGTCGGCGGCGGCGGCGGCGGCGGCGATGACGACGACGACGACGACGACGACGAAGACGAAGACAGCGACGAAGACAGCGACGAAGAATAGAATTCGTTCTCACTACATTGCTCTGTCAATGCCATGTTGACCTTTCTTCCGTCCGCGTCCGAAACCCGATACCATGGTTTCGGGGAGGGGCACAAGACGATGCGGCACAAATAATTTTTAACATGAGTAGATCTAGCTAGAGATCTCAGCATTTGTTTAAAGTCCTTACTTCGTTATATTTTATGTATGCGTATGCAGAGGAGAGAAAGACTCATAATCTCATAATCACATGATCACATTATCTCACACTCATCACCACATCATCATACAAAAATGTCAGGTTTATCTTTTCTTTCAGATAATATGCATACTAAGAGCGTACTATTAGCTAATCTAGTACTATGGTAGTATGTCTTGGGTCTTGACACGTTTGATAACCATATATCACTATTAGGTTTAGGATGACGTATATCCTTTGTCAAAACACATACTGTATCCAAAAGAAAAGGATCCGGATAGCAAGATATCGAAAGAGAGAAAGATACGCTACATGTTTTGCCTTATTCCCACTCATCATTTGAGTTAGTCTTTTGATTTTCGAGACGACCCACCATTAAAGCAAGATGACGGACGACTCTCACGCGCTTCCCGAGATTGGCAAGGACACCACTGCATTCTCTCACGTTCCCGAGCACGGCTTTTCTCTCTTCCTTGCCAACCGGACCAAGACGATTCATTTCATTCGTCACGCAGAGGGCACGCATAACGAGGCCAACTATGCCTACGGCGACGATACTCCCTGCACCTTTTCAACGGAAGGGTCGTGGGATTACATGGACGCCCGTTTGACGGAAAAGGGCATTGGGCAGTGTATTAGGGTCCGCAACACCTCGCTGGAGGGAGTAAAGCCCGAGTTGATTGTTGTGTCTCCCTTCACTCGGACGCTCCAGACTGCTCACATTATCTTTTGCGGCAGCGGAGTCCCATTCCTAGTGCACAATCTTTGCCAAGAGCGCTGGGGGAAATTCACCTGCGACAAGAAGAGATCAAAGACCGAGATTGTAGCTGACATGTCTTCCGTTTATAATGCGACTGGAGATACCATCGATTTCGACAGCTTTGGGTGAGTTTCAGCTTGTTGGCCTTCCCTTTTTATGCTTTTTTCTTAGTCTGTGTGCGCTTTTCCCTAGGTGCAGTTTGTTTTCACCGTGTGCGCTAACAACTTTTTCGCACTTCCTCTTCCCAACATATGTTTGTTTCAGCTTTCCCACGGAGGAGGATGAGCTCTGGAAGGAGACTCGCGAGCCTGACGATGAGTGCACTGGTCGAGGGATTGCAATGATGCAATGGCTCGCATCTCGCCCGGAGAAGGAGATTGCTGTCGTAACGCACTCCTCCTGGCTCAAGCATCTCTTTAGGGCCTTTGGCGAAACCATTGAGGAGAAGGACAAATCGAAGCTGCACCGTCTTTCGGGTAACGCCGAGGTGCGCTCTATCTGCTTGGCCCTTCACAAGGGTTTCTATCCCCCAGGCAAGTGGGAGGGTGACTCAGACGTGTTCATTCCGGATCATCCCTCCTTTCGAAAGGGCAGATGGGCGCCTACCAACGATC
>Ga0315315_10001422_pt1 | contig 21890 bp, 19 predicted proteins | sample M140m3416metaG_FD_203699 | JGI IMG/M metagenome (GOLD analysis project Ga0315315, IMG submission 203699) | Ammonia-oxidizing marine archaeal communities from Monterey Bay, California, United States - M1 40m 3416 | ecosystem: Environmental > Aquatic > Marine > Intertidal zone | place: USA...
ATAATAGGTTTCATGCAAAATATCTGGTCGCCATTTATTTATTTGATTGCGAGTAATATATTGATTACTCTTCATAATAAATTTAGTTGTTTTAGGTGGAAATTTTCTTAACCTAAAACCGCTCAACGCCTTTTTAGGAAGGGATAGTAAGTAATTATTTTTATGGAGTCCAGAGAAAACCTTGATTTCTTCTCCTAAAAGAAGAAATTCTGTTGCTAGTCTTTGATAATATCTTGATATTCCACCATAGCTTTGTTGAGAAAAAATTTGGTAATCAAATGCAATTTTCATTTTTATGAAAGAATGTTGCAAAGGGATTTTTTTGAATCAAATATTTTCATGATATTTTATTAGCAATCTTATTACATCAGACATCTTAGATTTTGCATGCCAATTTAGTTTATTTAGCGCCTTTCTCGGGTTCGCTTTACTAATTGCTATTTCAGATGGGCGAATTAAATGACTTTTTGTTTCAACATGATCTCTCCAATTCAAGCTAAGCTGAGAAAATGCCTCATCAACAAACTGCTCTAACGTATTAGATTCACCAGTTGCTATGACAAAATCTTCTGGCTCATCAAGCTGAAGCATAAGCCACATAGCTTCAACATACTCTGGAGCCCATCCCCAGTCTCTTGATATATCAAGCCTCCCAAGCTCTAACTTCTCAGAGGAGCCTTGGGAAATTCTTACAGCAGATGAGACAATTTTTTGTGTAACAAAATTCTTTGAACGCATTGGCGATTCATGATTAAACAAAATACCAAAACTAATAAACAAATTATATGCATTTCTATAATTATCCACCAACCAAAAAGCTGAGGTTTTTGAGACTGCATAAGGACTCTGAGGGTGAAAAATTGTTTCTTCTGTTGCTGGAACTCCATGTGTATCTCCAAAACACTCGCTTGAGCCAGCATAGTATATTTTAATTTTTTTCTTTATAAGTCGGCAAACTTCAAGAACATTTAAAACACCGATCAAATTACTTGAAATTGTTTCTTTAGGCTCTAAAAAAGACAAGCCTACTGAGGATTGACCTGCTAAATAATAAATTTCATCTGGTAATGATTCATTAATTAGGCTTGATAATTTTTGAAAATCGTCATTTAACACACTTACCAGATTAATTCGCTTATCAATACCAAGTTTGATTAAATTAGTCAGTTTACTTTTTTTTGAATCTCTAGAGGCGCCCCAAACATCATAACCTTTTTTTAAAAGAAATTCGGCAAGATATGACCCATCTTGCCCAGTGATTCCAAATATAATTGCTTTTTTATTTATCATCTATTCACTTCATCTTAAATATTTCTCAACTGTGACAAAGTAATACTATATAAGCAATCAATAAAGAGTTAATCTTTATAATGTTTCTTAAGCCAGTCATAAGTTATAGTAATACCCTCCGACAAGTTAGTCCTTGATTTCCAACCTAATTTTGATATTGTTGAAATATCAATAAATTTTCTAGGTGGGCCATCTGGCTTTGCGTCATCAAATACTATTCTGCCATCAAATCCGACAATATTCTTGATCATTTTTGCCAAAGCACTTATAGATATTTCTTCTCCAGAACCAATATTAATATGAGACAGCATTGGCTTAGTGTTATTTTCATATAAATCTTTTTCAACGCCAAGAACAAAAATAGAGGCTAATGCCATATCATCAACATAAAGAAATTCTCTCTGAGCATTTCCAGTTCCCCAAACTGTAACCTCTTTATATTTATTTATTTTTGCCTCATGAAAGCGTCTTATCAAAGCAGGTATAACGTGTGAATTTTTATCATGAAAATTATCATTAATACCATACAGGTTTGTAGGCATCACAGATCTAAAATCAGTCCCATGTTGTCTATTGTAAGACTCACAAAGCTTAATTCCTGCAATTTTAGCTATAGCATATGGCTCATTAGTTGGCTCTAATAAGCCTGTAAGTAGAGCTTCCTCCCTCATTGGCTGCTCTACAGCTTTAGGATAAATGCATGAACTTCCTAAAAACAACAATCGCTTTACATTACTTAAAAAAGACGAATGTATAACATTTGATTGAATCATGAGATTTTGATAAATAAAATCAGCAGGATAGTTATTATTAGCAAAAATTCCGCCGACCTTTGCCGCCGCTATGATTACATAAGTAGGTTGTTCTTTTTGAAAAAAAATATTGACATCTGCTTGAGACGTAAGATCTAATTCCTTATGGGTTCGGACAATAACATTACTATAGCCCTGATCTTCTAGTATTCTATAGATTGCAGAACCAACAAGCCCTTGATGGCCAGCAAGGTAAATTTTATCTTTCCGATTCAATTTGTTTACTCTTTATAGTCTGGAGCTTTAAACCCATGCTCTTTTACCAAGGCATCTCTATTCGCAATATTTATATCATTTTCCATCATTTCATGGACCATCTCTTCTAGAGTTATCTTAGGTGTCCAGCCTAGCTTCTCTTTTGCCTTAGATGGATCACCTAAAAGAGTTTCAACTTCAGTTGGACGGAAATAACGAGGATCAACAGCAAGGATAAGATTTCCTGATTCAGCATCATAACCTTTTTCCTCAATTCCATCGCCTTCCCACCGAATTGTTTTACCAAAGTACCCCCAAGAAAAATTGACAAAATCTCTTACTGAATATTGAACTCCTGTAGCTATGCAAAAATCATCAGGATTATCTTGTTGAAGCATCAACCACTGCATTTCAACATAATCTTTCGCATGGCCCCAATCTCTCAAAGCATTTAAATTTCCAAGATACAAAACATTCTGTAAACCCAATGATATTCTTGCAAGTGCTCTTGTGATTTTTCTTGTTACAAAAGTCTCGCCTCGTAAGGGTGACTCATGATTAAACAAGATGCCATTACAGGCATAAATTCCATAAGCTTCACGATAGTTTACCGTAATCCAATATGCATAGAGTTTTGCAGCACCATATGGAGAGCGAGGATAAAAGGGAGTTGTTTCTTTTTGTGGCACTTCTTGAACCTCGCCATATAGCTCTGAGGTTGAAGCTTGATAGAATCTAGTTTTCTTTTCAAAGCCCAATATTCTTATTGCCTCTAGGATTCTTAGTGCACCTAAACCAACCGTATCAGCAGTATATTCGGGCGACTCGAAAGACACAGCCACATGTGATTGAGCACCAAGATTATATATTTCATCTGGTTTAATCTCTTCAATAATTCTAACTAAACTCATTGAGTCAGAAAGATCTCCATAGTGTAGAAAAAAATTTCTATTTGACTCATGAGGATCTTGGTAAAGGTGATCTATTCGTTCAGTGTTTAATGATGAAGATCTCCTCTTAATTCCATGAACTTGATAACCTTTATTTAACAAAAACTCTGCAAGATAGGCACCATCTTGACCTGTTACTCCAGTTATTAAGGCAACTTTGTTATCTGACATATTAATTACGTATTAGATAAATATACATATTTTAATTAATTCTTCCATAAACATCCTCGAATCTAACGATATCGTCTTCACCCAGATATGTACCACTTTGTACTTCGATTATTTCAAGATTATTACTGGTTTTATTCTCTAAAGAGTGTTTTACACCAATAGGGATGAAAGTGGATTCACCTTTAGTAAGAGTTATAGCTTCGCCTCCATTAATAACACTCGCTTCTCCATCAATAACAATCCAATGCTCTGCTCTTTTATGATGCAATTGTAATGAAAGTTTGGACTTTGGATTAACATGTAATCTCTTAACCTGGAAATTTTTCCCTGATTCTAAACAATCATACCAACCCCATGGACGAAAAACTTTTCGATTATCAGCATGCTCTTCTCTATCTAAATCTTTTAAATCTTTAACAATTTTATTGACCTTATGGGCGTGCTTCATACTTGCAATTAGTGTCGCATCTGGAGTGTCAACTACTATTAAATCATTTACACCTATAGTAGCCACAATATGACTTCCTGCATGAATATAGCTGCCAAAAGTGTCTTCAGCAATAATATCTCCCTTTAATACATTGCCACTCTTGTCTTTGTTGCTACTTTCATAAAGTGATGACCAAGTCCCAACATCATTCCATTCTGCATCTAATTTAACAACTACAACATTTTGGCTTTTTTCCATCAAAGCATAATCAATTGAAACACTTGGGCTTGATTCAAACGATTTTTTTTCAAGTCGAAAAAAATCTAAATCCTTTTTTGATTTTTCAATAGATTCTTTCACAGAATTTACTATCTCAGAAGAATGAAAGGATAACTCTTTAATTAGTTGACTTGGTTTGAACATAAACATACCACTATTCCATAAGTAGGTACCTTCTTTAATGTATGATTTAGCAGTAATTAGGTCCGGCTTTTCTTCAAATTTGTTAACTTTATAAACGCTAGAACTTAGGTTTTCAATGAAGTTAATATATCCATAACCAGTATTGGGCTCATCAGGGATTACTCCAAAGGTTACTAGCTGTCCTTGTTGAGCATAATTATTTGCTAACAATATTGTTTTCAAAAATTTTTTATTATTCTTAATTTCATGATCTGCCGACAAGACTAACATAATCGAATTTTGCATTTGATCGTGATTAATTAAATGCATCGCAGCTGCAGCTATAGCGGGGGCAGTATTTCTTCCGGCAGGCTCAAGAATGATTGCTGCATCCTTTATTCCGATTTGATTTAATTGCTCTGCAACCAAAAAACGGTGCTCATCATTACAAATTACAACAGGTTCGGATAGATTTTTTAATCCCTTTAAACGCAATAGAGTTTCTTGAAACATGCTGTTACTTCCCAATAATTGAAGAAACTGCTTTGGATACTGCCTTCGAGATAATGGCCAAAGTCTTGTCCCGGAACCTCCGGATAAAATTACTGGAATTATTTTCATAATTAATTTATAAAAATTTAGAATTCAAAATTGAATATTATTAAGTGAAAAAATCTTTTACAAAACTATTTTAAACGAATTCATTGATTTAACGAGAGTCTTCAATTTATTCAAGAACTAACGTATAAATAATAAACTTATACTAAGAACAATTGCTTAATTAAAATTTGAATTTAAAAATGTTCTTAGCATTACAACTCTTAAAACTAGTTGGCTATATAATGCTCTGTATAGTTCTAAACAAACATAAGCTTGTTGTTTAATTTTAAAAAATTTAAATAAATGATTAAATAAATGATTTATAGTGACTTAGACTTTAATCACAAAACGATATTAATAACTGGTGGTGCTGGTTTTATAGGAAGTAATATAGCCTTTTACCTTCAAAATAATTTCCCTAAAGCAAAGATAATTGTTTTTGATTGTTTTAGAAATAATGAATTTCTGGAGAATGGTAACCCAATAAGTTATGGGCATTATAAAAATTTAATTGGTTTTTATGGTGAAATTATTTGCGGTAATATTAATAATAAGATTGACTTATTAATACTAGAGAACTTCGATATTGACTATATTTTTCATCAAGCTGCAATCTCCGATACAAGAGCATACAATCAAGAATTAGTTTTAAAAACTAACGTAAACTCGTTTTATAGTATATTGGAAATTGCAAAGAAACATGATTCAGTTTTAGTTTATGCGAGTTCAGCAGCAACTTATGGCAACCTACCTGCGCCACAAGTAGAAGGAAATGAAAATCCCGAAAACCCATATGGATATAGCAAGCTGGTTATGGACCAGATTGCATTCAAATATTCTAAAGAAAACTCAAATATGGCTATAGTTGGGCTAAGATTTTTTAATGTCTATGGGCCTAGAGAATTTTACAAGGCTAAAACAGCCTCAATGGTAATTCAACTGGGTCATCAAATCTTAAGCAATAAATCTCCAGGTTTATTTAGACAATCTGATTCTATCTTTCGCGACTTTATCTACATTGAGGATGTAATTCAAGCAAATATAAAAGCCTGTAACCCAAAAAAAAATGGATCATACAATGTAGGGACTTCAATCCCAAGAAGCTTTCAAGATATCGTTGATATATTACAATATGAATTCAAAACCTCACTAAAAATTAATTATTTCGATAACCCATACAATGGATATCAGTTAAATACTCAGGCAAATATTGATTTAATAGCAGAAAACCTCAGCTTCAAACCAAACTTTACTTTAGAAGAAGGGATTAAATCTTATTTGCCAGAAATTAAACGCCTTCATGGTGAAGATATTTTATGATTGAACTAATGAAAAAATCACCCAAAATCTTGGTTATTGGTGATTTAATGGTTGATCAATACCTTTGGGGTGATTCTGAAAGAATTTCTCCTGAAGCCCCAGTTCAGATAATTGATGTTGATAAAGTAAGTAATATTCTTGGTGGAGCTGGAAATGTTATCAACAACTTAAAAGCTCTAGGTGCTGATGTCGACGTCATAAGCGTTATCGGAAGTTGTGATAATTCGATTATTTTAAAAAAGTTATTAAGGGAAATTGATGTTGATTCTGATTATTTGATTGAAGAATCAAATCGAACTACACCAAAAAAAAGTAGAATTATTGCATCACAGCAGCAGGTTCTCAGATATGATCAAGAAAGTTCGAGGGAAATTTCGAGTGCTTCTGAAAAACTCATTCTTAAAATATTTGAAAAAAAGATAAATAAATATGATGTTATTTTATTTTCAGACTATGGAAAAGGGTTATTTACTTCAGAGCTCACTAAAGAATTAATAAATACTGCAACAAACTTCAATAAAAAAGTACTTGTTGATCCTAAGGGTTTTGACTACTCTAAATACAAAGGTGCTTATTTATTAACTCCCAATCTAAAAGAGGCAAGTGACGCTACTGAAATAAATATAATTGATGAATCTTCACTAATTAATGCAATTTCTATACTTAAAAAACAATGTGATCTTCATGTTTCACTTATTACACTTAGCGAAAAAGGGATAGCATTATTCGTTGATGAATTAAAAATTTTCCCTACTACCTCTAAAGAGGTTTTTGATGTAACTGGAGCTGGTGATAGTGTTCTTGCGTCTTTAGGTTTCTCTTTAGCTTGCGGACTTAACATTGAGCAAGCGGTAGAGTTTTCAAATCTTGCAGCAGGTGTTGTAGTTGGTAAAATTGGCGCTGCTACAGCTAGTATTAACGAAATTATTGAATATGAATCAAGTCTAAATAAATCCTCAAGTGAATTCCATATCAAATCTCTTAATGAAATCACTTCTCTTTGTAAGGATTTTAGGGCTAAAAACAAGAAAATAGTATTTACTAATGGATGTTTTGACATACTCCATGCAGGGCATGTTAAATATTTAGAGGCTGCAAAAAATTATGGTGATATTCTTATTCTTGGACTTAATTCGGACAGTTCTGTTTCTGCCTTAAAAGGCAAAAACAGACCAATTAATACTCAACTTGATAGAGCCTACATATTGGCAGCATTAGAAGTTGTTGATTATGTGGTGATTTTTGATGAAGAAGATCCATACAATCTTATAAAAGCAGCAAAACCAAATATATTAGTTAAGGGCTCTGACTATAAAGGTAAAACTGTTATTGGTGAGGATTTAGTTGATGAATTGATTCTTGTTGATTTTATAGAGGGAAAAAGTTCTACTCATACTATTGAGAAAATCAGAAATAATAATTAATATGAAATCAATAATTAAAAATGAGTTTGATGAACATAGTAAAGCTATAAATAGTACTATTAAACTTGTTATAGATGATATTGAAAATGCAGCCAAAATTTGCATTGAATGCCTTAAGAACGGAAACAAGATTTTGATTTTTGGAAATGGAGGGAGTGCTGCTGATGCACAACATATTGCTGCTGAGATTACTGGCAAATATAAAACTAAACGTAAAGGTCTTGCAGCAATAGCACTTACTACTGATAGTTCAGTGCTTACAGCAATAGGTAATGATTTTGGTTTTGAAAATGTGTTTGAACGCCAAGTTCAAGCTCTTGCTAATTCAGGTGATACGCTCATTGGAATAAGTACTAGCGGTTCAAGCCCGAACGTAATCAATGCGCTTAAACTTGCAAGCGATTTGAATTGCAGCACAATTGGCTTTAGTGGCATAAATGGTGGTAATTTTAATTCAATATGCGATGTAAACATCGTTGTGAACTCTATAGATACTCCTAGGATTCAAGAGATACATATACTAATCGGCCATACTATATGCCATCTCATAGATCAGGCTTTTTGATATCTTAATTTATTATTTCGACAAGGCTTATAATATCTTTAGACTCAATCATTTTCATACAATTATGGTGTAATAATGGACATTTTCTTTTCATACAAGGTTGACAAGAAAGATTCTTCTTGGCAATTTTGCTATTTTGATTTTGCCATTGTGAAGTTTCTTGGTCTTTTGTAGAACCAAAAATTGAAACTGTTGGAATTTGAAAACTTGCTGCAATATGCATTGGGCCACTATCTCCAGTGATAAATAAATCCAATTTAGATATAAAATCAACTAGCTCAGAAATAGATGTTTTACCCGCAAGATTTCTATAGTTAACAATGCCCTCCTTAATTAAAATCCTCTCAATTTCATTTACAAAATTTACTTCGGCTAAACTACCAAATATAATTGTTTCATATTGTTCAGATAACTTAATTATCACCTGAGCAAATTTTTCAGGATACCATTGTTTTGATGATCCATATGAAGCACCTGGATTGATACCTAGAATTTGACTTGATTGACCTATATTTGAAAAATTTTTTTTATGTATTAGCAGTTTACCTGGAACATAATTTTCTTTAATTGAATCATTAATGAAATTATTATATTTCTCAACCAGATGCATATTAGGATATTTACTTTTATTGAATTGATATTTTTGACTGCTATTTACAAACAATTTAAATGCTGATGATCGTAAAGACTTTCTAAATGAAAAGAAATTATCAAATTTTCCTATTTTGCCTGCAGTATCTATAAGAGAATAATATTTTTTATTTAGAACTAAAAAATTAGATACTTTTGGATGATATTTCAATAATTCAATTGATGAGCTTGGCCCAATAAACGAAACTTCAGAGCTACTGTAATGATTTATTAAATTTTCAATTGCAGGCGTAGCCATGACAGTATCACCTAACCATGTTGGAAGCTCAATTAGTATTTTCATTAAACTAATTTATAATGTTTTTTACTCAGATCTGTACCAAAAAAATTTTCTAATTTGATCATAAGTCTGTGTTTCTTTTCTTTTGATGTTAGCTTATGGTTTGGATCTGGACGAAATAAATCATTACTTTTAGTCATCCAATCTTGAACAACTTTAGGGTGGGTTCCCTTAAACTCACTTATGATTAGTTTATCAATTTTTGAATAGTCAATTTTTTTAGGATCTCCACCCCAATATTTCTGAACTTTTTTACTCTTAAGCGTCATTTGATCCTCACTACGAACCCAACCATAATGGTAGCAATTAACGCCAGTGTGTTTGGCTTTTGGATACCTCCCAGCTCTATTTCCATCTAGCACAACCCAGAATAGACCATCAGGAGCATATGATCTAACAGAATTTTTAATTATTCTAGCTTCAGATCTATACCAACCAGGAGAGTTAAGAAAACTATTAGCATTTCCATAAAAGTGATAAAAATCAAAAACTAATGCCTCAACATCCGAATCATTTAGATGATCTTTCATTGACTTTGTAATTTTATCTAAATCCTTTTCATGGTAAACTTCATCTCCCTCAATATAGAATGCCCAATCGCCTGTGCAATTAAACTGAGCAATCATTTTTTGCTGGCCATAAACATAGCCACGATTCACCATATTGTCATTCCAATTAGATTTAATAATCCTTATTTTTGGACTATTTATCGATTTTATTTCTTCTAGGGTATTATCTTCACTATTGCCAACATTCACAATAAACTCGTCAACAATTGGAAGAATGGATTTTATTGAATGTACGAAGGGGTATCCCAATATTTGTCCATTTTTAATAAATGTAAATGCACTAACTTTCATTTTTTTTTTGCTTTGTTATACCATTAGTACACCAAGATAATTTTGATTTAATAGTTTTAGATAATAAATTATCATTTGTGGAAATACTTAGCCTTGGCCTCTCTGCATGAAACAAATGAAAAGCCAGCCCTGAAAACTTGATATTTTTTCGGATAACTCCAGAATTTATTAGTCTTACAACTAGTTCAGTATCCTCCCTGCCCCAGCCAATAAAGTCCTCATTAAAACCATTTACCAAAATCAAGTCTCTTTTCCAAAATGACATATTACAAGTCCTAATTCCTTTCAATTTTTTGTTAGGAGCCTCAAATAATTTTGAGACAAATGGTAGATAAAGAGTATTTATTCGATTAGAGAGTCCCGGAGTAAATAAATGAAAATTATTGTAAGAAAGTGAATCTTTTAATATCTTAGATGTTTTATTTTTCGATATTAATACCCTCCCCCCCTGAATAAAGCAATTTTTTTTAGACACACGTACATGATCTTTTATAAAGTTTTTATGTAAGATCATATCTCCGTCGATAACTATTACATATTCAATACTTTCTCCAAATGCATTAATACCTTTATTACGAATTGCAGCGGCTCTAAAACCTTTATCCTCTTGCCAAACATACTTTAATATACATGGAAAGGTTTTAAACAAATCCAAAATATAATTTCTACATTTAATTTGTGAACCATCGTCACATATCACAACTTCATCTGGCAAATATGTTTGCTCTATAACGCTACAAAGAACTTTAACTAATGCTTCAGTCCAATTATATGTAGTAATTATTAAGCCAACTTTCATTTTTTTGTTTTGTGTCTAGCATAAATCTTTATATATTTATAAAAAACTCCAACCGAGTTAGAAAAAGCTAAAACAAAGCCCCTCCAGCCATTCAGAAAGCCTTTTTGTAAGAAGTAAGTTCTGAAAAATGCAAATTGTGCCTTCATTAAGATAATAATTAAAGGATAAACAGTTTTATTTTCAGATGCATAAAGCTCTGAGTATAAGTTTGCCTTATCTAGCGTTTGAGATAACTCTGTAATCGCAAAGTGGTTTATATAACCCCTTAAATCAATAACATTTGCTGATGAATCGACTTCAACTTTTTCATGTACTTTTAGTCTTGAAAAGCAAAAATCATTTCGATTAAATAATCGAATAATCGTATCTCTATTCCAGCCTGAAGAGTTCATTTCCTTATCCATGAAAAAATTTTTTCTAAGGACCTGACCTACTAATTTTGGTTCTAGTTTTAAATCAATAAGGCTCTTAATAAGCTCATCGGATAAACTTTCATCAGCATCTAACGAAAAAATCCAATCATTTGATGCTAAGCTAAGAGCATGATTTTTAGTATCGCCAAAACCAAAAAAATCTCCTGAATAAAGAAAGGCATTTTTATAAGATTTAATAATATCTAATGTACTATCTGTTGAGCCAGAGTCATAAATTATTATCTCTTTAAAATCCTTTAATGTTTCGAGAGTAGTTCCAATAGTGCTACTGGCATTTTTTGTAATAATTACAACGCTTATATTTTCAATCATTTTTTTGGCAATTTAGCATTTGAATCATTATAAAGAATTGCTCAGAAACCATTGTTTAATTTCTTTGAAAATAAGCCTAGGGTCGATATTATCCAAACATTCACTGACCTTTCCATTATTTTGACAACCTTTTTTTCCACAGGCTACACATGGAAGCGCTGCTTGAAAAATAGTAATATTATCGTATTTAATTATTGGGTTAGATTTATTTGCGGCTGTTTCTAGATAATTAGACCAAGGTGACCACATATTAATATTCGTTGGTCCAAAAATTGCAAAAATAGGCTTATTTTGACTTGCTGCAATATGCATATTTAAGGTATCCATGCCAATATAAGCTTTAGAAATTGAACTTAAGGCAATGAATTCATCAATAGATGTTTCATTAATAAAATCATAGACATTTCTTAATTTTGGCAAAGACTCCTTGATTTGAATATCTATATCATTACCCCCTCCTGTTATGATTATAGGAATATTAAGAGAATCAAGTAAAGAGAGTAAATTTTTTCTTAGTTCTTTTTTGTAAACTTTATAGTTATATTGAGCTGATGGGTGAAAAATGATGAAATTTTCAATCTTTAAATAATTTAATTTATCTTTAATAGTATTAAGTGATGTTTGACTATAAGCAGCAGGAATAACTTGATTGACAGGGTTAATACTTAAACAATCAAGTGATTTTAGATTGTTTATCAGGATATGTTCATCTTCATCAAAAAAATAGTGGTGCTTAAGAAAAAATTTTTTCCACCATGACTTGATTGTATTTTTTTCTATCGCACTAATTGATTTTTTACTTGCTATTAAAGAGTAAATTACACTTCGATCGCTTGAAGTTAAATTAATACTCAAATCATATTTTCTATAAATTTTTTTAAAGATATTTCTCTCTTGTTTATACCTATTTTTATTTTTTTCTTCATATGAAAATTTATAAATCTTATTAACATTTTTTAATGTTTTTGCAATTGAAATTGTATCCGTATTTACTAATAGATCGATCTTAGCATCCAAATAAGTATTTTGTAATTGATCAATTAGAGGTGAACTAAGAAAAACATCACCATTTGAACGCTGGATAATAATTAGAATAGATTTAATATTCACTAAGTCAGTGTCTACTATAAATGAAAGAGCTAAACAAGATAAATAAATTGCTTGTAAAGTGTCCCAGTAAGTAGCTATCACTTAGCATGATAATTAAGAACAAAAATGGAAGAGCTACACCAGTATGATGAATGAATTGATTTTTTTCTGTTAATGCTATTTTAAATTGGACATAAAATATCCATAAAAAGCTAATAAGACCAATTAAACCAAGTTGTGCCTGAATAAATAAATACATATTATGAGGCTGGACAGTAGATTTGACTTTAGGAGTATTTTTTATGTTTACTTTAGAGTACTCTGCCGGAAAATCCCCCGTCCCTACTCCAATAAATGGAGAATCTTTAATAAGCTCTAGAGTATTTGATGCAAAAACTATCCTATGGCCAATTGAAGTATTAGGATTTGTTGTAAGTAGCGCTAAATCATATGAAACTTGTTGAATTCTGTTTTTAAATAATGGTGAGTAATTATAACCAGCAAGACCGATTGCAAAGATTACAAGTATTGATATTATTGTGGCTTTAATTTGAGACTCTCTGAAGAATTGAAATATCAAAACAGCCAATGAAGCGAAAAACATCACTTGTCCTGCTCTACCAGCAGTAATAAACATATTAAAAATCATAGAAATAACAAAAAATGTTAAGATTGTTCTCAGTAATTTTGACATGCCTTTCTCAAAAATTAACTGATGAAGGACTAGATAAATTGCAAAAGCTAAAAAAGGATTATAAGAAATATGACCCATTACTGGAGTTGGATTAGAAATAGTTGCATTTCCAAATGGAGCAATCAATTCTAACCAGACCAAATAAGAGCAAAGTTCTGACACCCCAATAGCAAATAAAAAAGCATACAAATAATAGTTAATATTTTCTTTCTTAGCAATTGTCAAAAAAATTGGTAGAACAAAGAGAAAAGGAAGCATTTTTCTTATTATCTCAACACCCCATCCAATATTCTCAGTCCATATTAAGCCGACAACATGAAGACTAAAAAAAAGAATTGAAGCTTGAGCCAACTTATTTTTCTTTATCTGCTGAAATTTAGTAACATAATCCCCAGAAAATAACCAGATGAGCACTATTGTCCAAATTAGAACATTATTCAAAAGAACTGTAAGTGGAAGAAAAAAAATTGATCCAATTAGCAAATACTGATAAACCTTGTCAATTTGACTTGTGTGAAAGATCATGATTAGATGTAAAATTTATTTATCACTCTACATCTAATTTTAATGGATTATCAATTAAGCAAAAAAGCTATTTTTCTTGATAGGGATGGAGTCATCAATAAAGAGGTTGACTACCTATGCAAATTAGGAGACTTTGAATTTATTAAAGGGATTTTTGAAGCATGCAACTATATTCAAAAACTTGGCTATAGTTTAATCATTGTTACAAACCAATCTGGAATTGCTAGGGGCTTTTATTCAGAAAATGATTTCCATATTATTAATAATTGGATGATTGACCAATTTAGTCAAAAAAATATAAATATTCTTGATGTCTTCTTCTGTCCTCACTCTAGTGAATCAAATTGCGAATGCAGAAAACCAAAGTCAGGCATGTTTATTGAAGCTAAAAATAAACATAATATAAATATGAGAAAATCTTGGATGATAGGGGATAGTGAGAGAGATGTCATTGCAGCCTCTTCAGCTGGGATAAAAAACACAATACTAGTGAGAAGTGGGCACGAAATTGATGAAGAAAACTCAAAGGCCAAATATTATCTAGATTCAATAAAGGATATTAGTAATTTGATAAAATGCTAATTCCCTTAAATTAACAACTCTGTTGCTTTTGCAATAACATTTTCAACTTCAATATCTTTTATTGAATAATCATTTTTATCAATTTTATTTGGATTAACATTTGAATCAGACTCAATCATTTTGTTTATATCTGTTTCAAGTATATTTCTATAGCCTGGAGTAGGCCCAAAAATTGTTATTGATGGCACGCCTAGAGCCCATGCCATATGAACTGGGCCAGTATCACCCCCAATTACTAAGTCAACCTTTGAAACTAAAAGCTTTAAATCATTTAATGTTATTTTATCTATCAAATGTGTTTTAGGTGACAATGCACTAATTTCTTGTGCTAACAGATATTCAGCATCATTTCCCCATGTTAGAATAAAATTACAATCCATTTTTTCAATTATTTTTGCATAAGAAGATGGTGGATAAGTCTTTGCTAGATAAGAAGCACCAGGGATAATAACTACATTTGGCTTTTTTGACAACAAATAATCTAACTCTAAATCTTTTTCATAAAATAAAAATGGTTTTTTTTCATAAAGATCCCTTTCGGTAATATTGCAGTCTAAAGCTTGATTTATAATAGTTGCATTTCTAACAATTACATTAGATGAATGATCTACAATAAATTTCTGATTATAAAATACTGACGCAAGTTTCTCTCTAGAGGAATTTTTATCTAGACCAACAGTTCTTTTTGATGGAATTAGCCTAGAAATAATTCCAGACTTAATTAGATTTTGCAAATCAATAACTACATCATATTTATTTAGTTTTCTTAGTTTAAATATCTCCTCTACCAGTAATTTAGGTGATTTTTTTTTCTTTGCTTCTGACAATCTTATTGTTTGGATTTTATTGATGTGAGGATTATTTTGAAGAACTTGTCTAAGTGAATGATCTACAAACCAATCAATTGAAGATTCTGGATGCCTATCTTTAATAAACTGAAGAACAACCATCGCATGAACAATATCACCAATTGCAGAAAGCTTAACTATCGCCAATCTCATAGAAAGCATTTTACAACTTCATTTGTTGAATAAGCTAGACATATTAAATATTAATAAAATGATATAATTTGATAATAATTTTAATATTTTTTTATTAATGAGTTCCTCATCTAAAGAAGAAAAATCAACAAACTTTATACGCAATATTATTAATAATGACCTTTCTTCAAAAAAACATACTAATGTTCTAACAAGGTTTCCTCCAGAACCAAATGGATATCTCCATATTGGGCATGCTAAGTCAATATGTCTAAATTTTGGAATTGCAGAGGATTACAATGGACTCTGTAACTTAAGATTTGATGACACCAACCCAATAAAAGAAGATATAGAATTTGTAAAGTCCATAAAAGAAGATATCAATTGGCTGGGGTTTGAGTGGAATGGCAATGTTAAGTATAGCTCTAGTTATTTCGACACATTTTATGCTTGCGCAATTGAGCTGATAAAAAAAGAATTAGCGTATGTCTGCTTTTTAAGTCCAGAAGAAATTCGCGAATCTAGAGGAACATTAAAAAAACCTGGAAAAGATAGTCCTTACAGAAACTCATCTCCACAAGAAAATTTAGCTCTTTTTGATAAAATGAAGACGGGTAGCTTTAAGGAAGGAGAATGTACACTTAGAGCTAAAATTGATATGTCTTCAAGTTTCATGTGTATGAGAGATCCAACACTTTATAGGATTCGATTCGAAACTCATCATCAAACAGGTACTGATTGGTGTATATACCCAATGTATGATTTTGCACACTGCATAGGGGATGCAATTGAAGGAGTAACACACTCTATTTGTACGTTAGAATTTCAAGACAACCGTAGAATTTATAATTGGATCTTAGAAAATCTAGTTGCTTTTAATAAAAATGATCGACCTCATCAATATGAATTTTCTAGATTAAATCTTGAATTTGCAACTACCTCGAAAAGAAAATTAAAGCTACTGATAGAAAATAGGTATGTATCTGACTGGAACGATCCAAGGATGCCAACAATTTCTGGACTTCGAAGGAGGGGCTATACTCCTGAATCAATCCGAAATTTCTCTGAAAGAGTTGGTGTTTCAAAAGTAAATAGCCTCACAGATATCTCAATACTCGAATCATCTATAAGGGATGACTTAAATATTAATGCGCCCAGATCTATGGCTGTAATTGATGCAGTTAAATTAATAATTGAAAACTATCCAATCGGTAAAACTGAATCAATTGATGCACCACTTCATCCACAAAATAAAGCAATGGGAACTAGAGAAATTTTCTTTGGAAGAGAAATCTTTATTGATAAAGCAGATTTTTTAGAAGAGATTCCAAATAATAAATATAAAAGATTGGCTATCAATAAGGAAGTTAGACTAAGAAACGCTTATATTATCAAAGCAATTCGTTTTGATAAAGACAATCAGGGAAATATACATACAATTTATTGCACTTATGATCCCACCACATTAGGTAAAAATCCTGATGATGGCAGAAAAATTAAAGGCGTAATTCATTTTGTTGAATCAAGTAAGGCAGTGTCAGCTGAATTCAGAATATATGAACGATTGTTTACAGATTCAAATCCCTCAAAATATGATGATATTTCAAAAATAATTAATCCAAATTCTTTAATTATAAAAAATGGCTATGTAGAACCAAGTCTTAAATTCGCAAAAATAGCTCAGTCATATCAATTTGAACGTGAAGGCTATTTTTGCAGAGACAGTGAATCCAAAGATAGTCTAGTTTTTAATAAAACCGTTGGATTAAGAGATACTTATAAATAGTTTTTAGTTTATGTGGTTATTCAACATATCGTCCAATAACTTTTTACTGCTATCATAATTTAGGTGTGATTCATTTAAAAGCTGATTAATTCTTATTGGTAATTTTTTATACCCACCTCCATTAAAAAGATACTCAAACCAGCCTTTTTTTTGAAGTCGAACAGCGGTCTTTATAACCTCCTTATTTGATGGAAAGATAATATTATCTTCAATAGTTTCTTTTTTTCTAAATAAAATCCTAAGATTTGAACTAACATCCTCATCAATTTTTTCAAAATATTTGCTTGCAGCACTAGTTAGAGTCGCAGAACTAAAATAATGAATATGGGCTTTGAAGTATATGTTGTGAGGAGATGCATCCTTAGTTTCGATATTTGGAACTTCAATAAAAACTATTCCATCTTTATTCAAAAGTTCATATAATTTTTGGAATGTTTTAATTGGATCAGGTATGTGCTCTAAAGCATGGAACATTGTAATTAAATCAAAATTTTTATTTACATCAGTCAGATGTCCAGTTTGTAAATTAATCCCATATTCATTTCTTGCAAAACTTGAATAACCTAAATTTGGCTCTATACCTTCACTTATAAATCCCAAACTATTTGAAAGGTAAGTAAATTCACCACCTCCTGCTCCTACATCTAGAAGACTGCCTTTGAATAAATTACGTTCTTTCAGAAAGTTAATTCTATCAAGGGCAAGGTTACCAGCTCTAAAAACGTGTTTTATTTTAGGTGTAAAAGTTTTTTTATAATCTTGTCTGTAATCGTTTGAATAATATTCATTAACCTCGCTTTCAGAAGGAATTGGGCTTTGCTGAACCATGCCACAATTTTCACAAAAAACTACTTTTAGCAGTGATTTATTCTTTGAATCACGAGTCGAAACTGTCTTAAAGTCATTTTTATTGCACAAAATACAATTCATAAGCAGATTATAAATTTAAAGTTAGAACTTACTGATCCATTCTAACACCGCAGGTATTTCATTATGCTTAGTTTGGTCTATTTGTAGTGGAGTCACTGAAACATAATTATTTGAAACTGCATGAAAGTCTGTCCCTTCTCCATTATCATCTTCCTGTCCATTTTCACCAATCCAATACAATGATGGATCTTTTAAATCCTGAATACTAGGAGCTGATTTATGACGACTGCCTAAACGGGTACTTTTTATCCCCAAAATCTCATTCATGGGAATATCAGGCACATTTACGTTAATAATTGTATTTTTTAATAAGAGAGCTTTATCAATTTGCTTAACAAGCATCTTGGCTATATTTCCAGCAGTTTCAAAATAATTGCATTCCCAACTAGCTAATGAAATTGCAATTGAGGGAAGCCCTAAAAATCTTCCCTCGATAGCTCCAGCTACTGTTCCAGAATAAATGACATCATCACCTAAATTTGCACCAGAATTAATACCAGTAACAACTAAATCGATTGACTCCTTAATAAAACCACACAGTGCCAGATGAACGCAATCGCTTGGAGTGGCGTCAATTGCATAAATGTTTGTATCTATTTGAATGGGTTTTAAAGGTTTGCCTATAGTTAACGAGCTACTAGCAGCTGACTTATTTTCAATTGGAGCTACAACTATGACTTCTGCAATATCAGTTAGCGACTTTGCAAGCTGAATAATTCCATCAGCTTGATAGCCATCATCATTGCTTACAAGAATTCTCATTTATGAGATATTTAGTACAATTCTATTTTTTTTAACATCTACATTAACAGTTCCACCAGAACTCAGCTTTCCAAAAAGAAGCTCATCTGCAAGTGGCTTACGAATTTCTTTTTCAATTAATCTAAACATTGGTCGTGCACCCATCTTTGAATCATATCCATTTTCAGCAAACCATTTTCGAGCATTTTCTGAAACAATGAGTGAAACATTTTTTTGCTCTAATATATCCTCAAGCTCAAAAATAAATTTGTTAACGACATAAACAACCACTTCTTCATTCAGAGAATTAAAGTAAATAATTTCTGAAAGTCTATTTCTAAACTCTGGAGTAAAGATTTTTTTAAGTTCGCCTTCATAATCCATGGAATGGTCTTGCTCATTAAAGCCAATTGACGCCCTCTGGACGCTATGGGCACCTACATTAGAAGTCATTACAAGAATAACGTTTCTAAAGTCCACCTCTCTTCCATTAGCATCAGTCAAAACCCCATGATCCATAACTTGAAGAAGTAAATTAAAGATATCGGGATGCGCTTTCTCAATTTCATCTAGCAGTAAAACAGCGTATGGATTACTATTAACTGCTTCTGTTAATAGTCCACCTTCATCATAACCAACATATCCAGGAGGAGAGCCAATTAGCTTTGAAATTGAATGCCTTTCCATATACTCTGACATATCAAAACGCAATAACTTTACACCCATAATTCTTGATAGCTGCTTACAAATCTCAGTTTTTCCAACACCAGTTGGTCCAGCAAAGAGAAATGAGCCCATTGGTTGTTCTACTGGCGAAAGACCAGACCTAGAAAGCTTGATGGCTGTAGATAATGAATCAACTGCACTTTCTTGACCAAAAACGCCAAGTTTTAAATCATTTTCGAGATTTTTAAGCTGAGATTTATCATTACTACTTATCTGTCTAGATGGAATTCTTGCAAGTTTAGCAACAATATTCTCTATATCCGAAACTCCAATATTAATTTTGCGTTTCGATTTAGGCAGTATTTGTTGGAGTGCCCCAACTTCGTCCATAACATCTATTGCCTTATCTGGCAATCGTCTATCACCCATATGACGATGAGTTAATTCAGCAGCTGAAGCAAGGGCTGCAGAAGAGAATTTCACCTTATGATGGGATTGATAATATTTCTTTAGGCCATGTAGAATTTTGATTGTATCCTCAACTGAAGGCTCTTCAATATCAATTTTTTGGAATCGTCTTGTAAGGGCATGATCTTTTTCAAACACTTTTCTAAACTCATCATAAGTCGTTGAACCAATGCACTTTAATGAGCCATCAGCTAATGCAGGTTTCAAAAGATTTGATGCATCTAACGAACCACCTGAAACACTTCCAGCACCAATTAATGTATGTATTTCATCTATAAAAAGAACGGCATGTTTATCTTTTTCAAGATCTGTTAGAACAGATTTGAGGCGTTTTTCAAAATCACCTCTGTATTTCGTTCCTGCGATTAGTACACCTACATCTAATGAATAAATAGTAGTTTTTTTCAAAACATCTGGAACTTGACCATCAACTATTCTTTTTGCTAGCCCTTGAGCAATTGCAGTTTTTCCAACACCTGCCTGACCAACAAATAATGGATTATTTTTTCGGCGTCTTGACAAAACTTGAACTGTTCGAAGAACCTCTTCCTCTCGACCGAGTAAAGGGTCAATCTCCCCCAACCTTGCCTTTTCACAAAGATTGCTTGTAAAAGAGTCAAGCGAAGTGGGTTTAGTTGATTTTTCACCATCAACTTTTTTAGTCTCTTCTGCTGGGGAATCCGCCAACTGCGATGAGATGCCTTCCATAACATCTAGCCTTGAGATATTATTAAGCTTGAGCATATAGACAGCATGAGATTCTTTTTCAGAAAAAATACTGACAAAAACATTCATAGCGTTAACGGAATTTTTCTGTGCAGATTGAGCTTGATACACACTCCTTTGAAGAACTCTTTGAAATCCAACTGTTGGAACGATATCTATCTCTGCATCTTCTGAAATTATTGGTGTATGAGAATCGATGTATTGCTCGAGCTCTGCTCTAAGTTCATCAATATTAACTCTCTTCCCTCTTAAAAAAACTATAACCTCATCCATATTTAGAAGAGCTAATAATAAGTGTTCAACAGTAACAAACTCAAGGCGTCGATTTCTTGCCTCTGTCATTACCATATTAATTTCTTGTTGTAATCCTTGTTCTATCATAAAGTGTGTTTACTGTAATCATTTTTCTTACTCTCAATTTTAACATTACTAATTAAGTTATTAATCAAAAAAAAAATGGAATTTATGTGAAGAGATTAGATCTTAAATTAGTCTCAATCTGCTCTCAAAGTCTTCACGGTTATGATAACCACCACAAAGTTGGCGATAGCCTGTTAAGGATGCTCTTGCATGAAGCACTCTCCAATTATCAAATGTCAGAATCGTCCCTGGCTCGAGCATAAATTCATATTGTCGACTTTTGTCATTCGCTAAATTATGAAAAATTTTATAAGCCTCATAAAATTGACTCATTAAATCATTATGAAGCCTAAAAGGCGCTCTATCATGATTATTAAAACTTACCTGAATTACTTTTCCCTGATCATTTAGTCTAAATAAGGGACGCTTTGCTTCTAGGTATGTATCAGTTTTAATATATCTTCCAGGAATATTAATACTGGATAAAATCTTAAAAGATTCGGGATATTCTTTTCTCATTTTTTCAGCAATAGCAAGGCCATCTACCAGCTGATTTTCTCCACCCACTGAATCCTTTTTTAAGCAATGAAGAGTTTGAAGTCCAGGCGCATCATGCACATAGGTTCCATCAGTATGTGGCTCAATTGATAATGATGTAAAGGCTGTATCATCAGGATTATCAAGCTTATTATCCCAGACCGAAAAACCACCAAAAATAGAGTTTCTTATATAAGCTATTCGCTCCATTAAATCTTTTGTAGCATCAGATGAAGCTATGGCTTCGGAAACTAAAACAAAACCATTTTCTTGAATATGGATTAGCCATTTTTTCAAACCTTTATCACTCA
>Ga0315315_10001423_pt1 | contig 21890 bp, 21 predicted proteins | sample M140m3416metaG_FD_203699 | JGI IMG/M metagenome (GOLD analysis project Ga0315315, IMG submission 203699) | Ammonia-oxidizing marine archaeal communities from Monterey Bay, California, United States - M1 40m 3416 | ecosystem: Environmental > Aquatic > Marine > Intertidal zone | place: USA...
CAGTAAACTTTGAAATATACTCAACAACTTCAATCCTTCTCCAAATACCTCCATCATTACCACCCAATTGAGGTAAATCATTACACATAAGAATAATCTTAAATTGAGGCTTAAATTGAGTTGTCTCTTTATACAATCCTCGAGTAGTCATCTTATCACCACCCGTCATTAACTTCAATTTACCCACATAAATTGTATCTGTTTTCTCTGGTTCTGACATCCATACAAATCTTGCTTGTTTAATACTCTCTAATTCAGGAGATGCCGAGGCAGATGACCCCTTTTTGGTTGTTAAATATCCTACATCCATTGAACGAGCATATTTACCCAATGATAATTCAATCAAGTCAACTAATTTAGATTTACCATTACCACCTGAACCCGTCCAAAAGTAAAACTTTTCTTCCCGTATTTCTCCAGATAAACAACTAGAAAGGAACCGTAGTGTATATTCTCTTACATCTGGATTAGGAAATACTTTTTCTAGAAAGTCGTTCAGTCCTTCATTTAAATCATCATAATCAGCTATCTCCTTTGATATATCAATAATTTCATCAATTCCAATGGGCATCATTGATTTAGGGATAGGAAGTGTAATTTCAGTAGATAAACTTACATAATCAGATGGTAGTCCTCCTCTAAATACACCCTTATTTAGATCGTATACGCCATTGTCAAATCCAACTAAATGTTTTTGATCATCTAATTTTTCAACAAACTCCTTATCATAGAAATATTCCTTACATTCCTTCATAATCTTATCTTTATAACCAGAGTCCTTTAATTTAATAATTACTTTACTACAATTCGCTACACGATTATTCATATAGAAATGTTGATCTGTCCCTTCCTCGGCTGTATTTGCTAATTGTTGATATTTATTCTGATAATGCATATATAAATCAACAATCTCATTTGATAACCGGGACCGTAACTTATGACCCATTTCAGTTACTTCCCATCGTCCACCAATTAATTCATTAAAATAATACCAAATATTATCCTTAATATTCGCACAGACAAACCTCGAATTAAAATAATGATAAATTACATTGGCAACATCAGCATGGGGTCCAGTAGACTTATCCCCACGAATACTAATCTCAACTAATTTTTCGAGGGAATCCCTCAACACTTTCTTATATTCTTCAGGATTATCCTGTTTCGCCCAAAAATGTAATGAAGCAATAGTTATTTGTTTGTTATTATTCCTTTGAAACCATTCCCATTGTTTATGACATTCAGTAGCATCATTGTACATACTCCACTTTTTACTAAATGCAATCCATGTTTGTAGAAGGTCTGATGAAATCCCGTGTAAACAGTATCCGATATCAATCCAATCTGTATAATTACTTGCCCTTTCTGTTGATAAAATCATAGTTAATTTCTTTGCAACTTCTATATCATGTTTCTGAGTGGCTGTAAGAACAGCTTGCAGAATCTCAATTGATTCTACACTCTCCATTGAACTACTAGTTCTTAGAATTTTAGTTTTAAGTCGATTATGTAGATATTCAGTATATTGAACATTCATAGATTCGTGATTTACTACACTATTATTCTTTATAATTTCCAATGGTTCATCAAGATATAAATCAATTGGTAGATTAATTAATCTATCTGATGAAAGTTTTTTAATACCAGTTAATTTATATTTCATATTTTCAGTCGGCTTTCCAGAACCATAAATAAACCAGTTTCCACCTTTATAAATAGCATCATCAATTATTTCTTCCATTGTATTTGATGGAGGTATCTTACCATCTTCTTCAAAATATTGATGGTAATTTGATTCTAACATTAATTCTCGTAACTTAAGGTAACTCTTTTTTTCAGCAATAATATAAGGGAATAAGAGATGAATACCATCCTTGGATTCATAACCCTGTTGGGGTGCACTACATATATTATCTTTCTCCATTATCCAACATACTTTTTGTTCTTCTGAAAGATGATAGAGATTTTCAATATTAGAAAAGATATTTTGAATAATTTTAGTTAGTATAGTGTCATTGTATTGTCGACCTGATAACTTATTTTTATATTTAAAATCAAAATCAATTACTAAACGACAAATTGGTTGCATTTTCTCAACAATTGATAATTTATCCTTATTTATAAATACCGAATCATGTACCAATTGATAAAACTCATCTATTTTATCATCTGGTATTGTATAAGATCTACCAGGACTTGGAGCATAAATGATATGAGTATGTTTTCCATTTTCTGTTTTTGGATTTTTATCAAGGAAGTTTAATAATTTTGAATTAATAGTCATATATTTCTTAATATTTTATTTCTTATATAAAAATCAAATTTTATTTTTAATATTTAAAAATACATATTAAATATACATATTATGGCGACAAACGCAATTAAAAGAATAATTAAAAAAGATATTAAAGAAGTAAATAAACTAAATTTAAATTCTCTTGGAATTTACATTGATTTTAATGAAGAAGATTTACTAAAAGCAAAAGCAATGGTTATAGGGCCCAAAGATTCATTATATGAAGGTGGATTTTTATTTTTTAATATTCAATTCCCTAAGAATTATCCATTCGCGCCACCCGAAATAAGTTATGTATCAAGGAATAATATAAGAATTCATCCAAATATATACGTTGGAGGAAATAAAGATGGTGGTGGAAAAGTATGTTTATCAATTCTTGGAACTTGGTCAGGTCCAAAATGGACATCAATTATGGATATAACAACAGTTCTAATTACAATTCAATCATTATTAGATAATAACCCATTACACCATGAACCGGGTCAAGAAAATAACAATGGAGAAATAAATAAATTGTATAATAAAGTAATTAAATATGAAACAATTAATACACTTTTACTAAAAAATATAAGTGATATACCGAATGGTTTTGAATGTTTCCTTCAAGAAATGCATAAAGAAAATAACAAAAATAAAGATTCTATATCTAAATTTTTAAGTGAAAATATAAATAACAAGATAATGAATATTTCAATTCCATTCTATCGTATTAAAATACAATTAAACTATTTAGAATTATATAAAAAATATAACCTCTATATGGATAAATAAAATAAATACTATTTATAAATTTGATATTATAATTAAAAATATAATAAAGTATTATAATGGAGATTAATTTTTGCGATAAATGTGATAATCATTTATTCCTATATTCTGATGAAGAAACACAAAGACTTTATTTAGGATGTAAAGCTTGTGGTAATAAAAAAGAATACAATGATACTAATTGTATCTATAATAATGAATATGATATTGATCTGAGTAAAACAATTAATAATAACCAATACCTTGAGAATGATATAACATTACCAACAATTCAAAATAATCCAAATATACGTTGTACAAATAAAGAATGTATTTCAATCAAAGAAGGGAAACCATCAAATGTTCTATATATTAAATATGAACACGACTCAATGAAGTATATCTATATATGTAAATATTGTAAACAATCGTGGACAAATAAATAAATTATTTAAAATTTGATTTTAATTTATACTATATAAGTAAAAACTATGGATGAAGTTGACTCATCTGATGAAGAATCAAGTTATGATATTATTGATAATACAATTGAAGATATAGCAGTTTTTAATACTAATTATGAAGAAGTTAAAAAAGGATATATCAGCAAACCATTCCTAACTAAGTTTGAAAAAACAAAAATTATTTCTGAAAGATCACAACAATTATCTAATGGAGCAGAATCATTCTTAAAAAATTCAAGTTCCTACAGTAGTGTATATGAAATCGCGATTGAAGAATTAAAGCAGAAAAAACTCCCATTTATTATTAAACGACCTGTAGCTAATAATTTTGAATACTGGAAATTAGATGATTTTAGATTCTAAATGAAGTAATATTATTTAATCATTTTTTTTAAAAAATAATATATGTATAAATTATAAATGAAAAAAGAAGATTTATGTATGTTATTATTAGTTATTGCATTAATATTAATTGTTGCGCGCAATACAAATATTTTTGAGGGACTTATTTCCGGAGATGGAAATGAAGAATCGGTAGATGATGAACTACCACCTATGGATGATGAACTTTCGGGTCCACCCATGGATGAAGAACCACCGATGGATGAAGAACCACCGATGGATGAAGAACCACCGATGGATGAAGAACCACCGATGGATGAAGAACTACCTCCGATGGATGAAGAACCACCGATGGATGAAGAACTACCTCCGATGGATGAAGAACTACTACCAATGGATGAAGAACTACCACCAATGGATGAAGAACTACCACCAATGGATGAAGAACTACCACCGATGGATGAGCCTCCGATGGATGAGCCTCCGATGGATGAGCCTCCGATGGACGAAGAACTACCACCGATGGAAGAAGAACTACCACCGATGGAAGAAGAACTACCGCCTATGCCACCACCTGCTCCCCCCCCTGCTCCTCCCCCTGCTCAATTACCACCGAAACCTAATGTTCTACCTCCATCACCACCTCCTCAGCCCTCACCACCTCCTCAGCCCTCGCCACCTCCTCAACCCTCACCACCTCCTCAGCCCTCTCCACCTCCTTCGCAACCAATGACACCTCCTTCTCAACCGGACAGTAAAGGTGCTTTTGGTGAAGGATGGGTAAATGCTTTTGATACCACGGATTCATTTTCATTGTTTACGAAAGAATCAAAGGATGAAATTATTCCAATCGAAAAACAACAAGAATTATTAACAAATAGAAGTCTTGGTAATTTATCTGCGAATATGTTAGGAAACTTAAATGAAGTACGTGGACAAGGTACAATTCACGATTCACAATTTAAAACATTTGATCCATCATCAAAAAGTGGATTAATATTTGATCAATCAGAGATAATGAAAAAATTATCGGGGGATCAACCATCTGGGGGATTAATTGAAGGAATGGATAATGAAGGATTATATAAATTAGATCATGGAGGAGAAGACTTAATAGAAGGAATGAATAATGAAGGATTATATAAATTAGATCATGGAGGAGAAGACTTAATAGAAGGTCAAACAAACTCAAAATCAGTTGAAGTCCATATGGTATATGGCGAATGGTGTGGACACTCTAAGAACGCAAAACCAGCATTTGAAGAATTAACTCCTATGAATGATGTACAGACATCAAATGGTACTCCAGTATCGTTTGTTATGACAACAGATGATTCATCCGGAATGGATCAATTCAAAGGTAGTGTAAGAGGATTCCCTTCATACATGGTTGTTGTTAAAGAAAATGGTGAAAATACATCAGTTGTAAAATTAAATAATCAAGGCCGTTCAAAGGAAGATATATTAGAAGCAGTCCGTTCTCTAACTGTCTAAAATAATTAATATAAAACTTTATTAACGTGGATTGGATTTTTCTTTTTTCCATAATCTTCATCTACTTGTTCTTCAGTTGTATAATTATTCTGTGAATATTGCCAAAAAGAATCTGCGCCTATCCTAAAATCAGGATGGGAATCAGCTTTATACCAAAAAACCTGGTCTGATAATTGATTTGATTTTGCATTATTATTAATTACTAAACATTCATAATTTTCTGTACATTGATCCATCACTTGACAAAACATTTCAAATGTTGGAAACATCCCCGCATAATGTTCATATAATCTTTTACGATTTGAAACATAATTTTCCCTTAAAATAAAAACATAATCTATATTTGTACGGAGATTTGGAGGGATTCCTAACGCATATTGCATTGTTAATAAGAATAAAAGCTTATAATGTCTCCCATTCATAAAAACACTTCTCATATACTTATCTTTAGCCCAAGTATTATCATATAAACAATCATCTAATATTAAAAAGGCCCTTTCATCTGTATTTATACTTCCTCCATTTTTTTTCTCTATCATTAACTTTTGTCTTTTTAACATATTTTGAACTATATCAGTTCTAAACTCATCATGAATAAAAAGTTTAGGAACTATTTGTTGATAGAATTGATTTGCTCCTTCTGTACCAGAAATTACTTGTCCAACTGGTATCGATCTATGGGTATGTAATATATCACGACATAAATATGATTTTCCAGTATCCCTTTTACCGATTAAAACAACTACACTATTATCTGTTATTTGAGACATATCAAACTTTTTTAACTCTAAATTCATCGCCATATTATATTACTTTTAAATATTTTATTTATAATTACGCACATAAGTTTATTCTATAAAATTATTGTATTCTATTTCTTAATTATGATTAACATTAAATACCATAAATGGAATAAGAAAGAGAGAAAAGACTTAAATAATTCATGTCAAAATATTCTAAATATTAAAGAAATACAATTCTATCAACCTTTTTTCTCACTTTATTTCCATATTCATAATACAAAAAGTTCGCATAAATTAATTGACTTGAAAAGAAGATATTTTATAAAAGAAATTATTTCTACAATAAGTAAAAAATACCATACATCAAATATATTTGTAAAATGTAAAGTATACGATCTATTCAAAAACTTCTCATATGAAAAAGAATTATTTTGTAAATGTATTCCATTACTAAATCCGACAGATTATATTATGAATAATTATAATAACTTTATTCATAGAAATAATTTATTACCGTCGTGTTATAACCATAATACATACAATAAAATTAATAATATTGATAATACAGCATATATTGATTCATTCTTTTCTTTTATCTGTTCAGAAATTACAATCAATGATATTAATCCATCATTTCCAATATATTATGGTGCTATTAATGGAATTAAGGCGAATTTTAACTACGATATTACAGATGATTATAGTCTTTTTGAAGAAGAATTCTGGTTTCATAAGAATATAAGAAAATTTAAAATAGACCTTGATATGTATGTATCAAGTGATAGTGAGGATGATAGTGAGGATGATAGTGGGGATGATAGTGATAATGATAGTATTATTAATAATATAAGTGATACTGATAGTGATAATGATAATGATAATGATAATGGTAGTATTATTAATAATATAAGTGATAGTGATAGTAGTAATAGTAGTAATAGTAGTAATAGTAGTAATAGTAGTAGTGGTACGAATGATTATATTATTGAATTAAAGGACATCCCTTGTCAATTATTTTTCATTGAAAAATTAGAAGGGACTTTAGAAGATCTATTAACAGATATAGAAGATTTAGATACAAATATTATTTTATCTTGTATATTTCAAATATCATTTGCATTATCATACTTACAAAAACATTATTCATTCACACATAATGACCTCCATATTAATAATGTTATGTATTCAAAGACAGATAAGATATATATTTATTATAAGTTTAATAACATATATTATAAAGTAAATACATATGGATATATATTTAAAATAATTGATTTTGGAAGATCAATATTTACATTCCATAATAAAACGTTCTTTAATGATACATTTGAAAAACACGGCGAAGCTGAAGGACAATATACATCTCCACATAATTACCTTAATTTCAAAAATGATGAAAAAATAATAATTAAACCAAATTATAATTTTGATTTATGTCGTTTAGCAATTACAATACTAGATGCGATTAATCTTAAAGAAGGAATAAATTACAAAGAAAAAGAATCATTTATTAATTTTATCTATAATCTAACATTAAAAGAAGATGGAGAAAGTATTGCTAAACTTGAAGATAATTTTAATATGTATATTGAAATATCAAAATATTCGTGTAATGCATTACCCAAAAATATAATTCAAAATACAATTTTTAATAAATATAGAATTAAAAAAAAAGAGTTCCCCAGAAAATCTTTCTATACTTTATAGTATTAATTAAAAAGGGGCCCTTGTTGAATGTGTCAATATTTCTCCTCCACCTTTCATTAAATCACGATTTAAAAAAGACTTTAATAAAAAAGAACTAATAAAGGTAACAGATCCTAACATTATTAAATCCTGTGTCTTTACTTCATTCTCATCATTACTTTTTATTAATAAGAAAGCAATCGTATTAATAACACTCAAAACTAAACTAAATAATAAATTATTATCTAACATTTATAACTTATAAATATATTATTTTTTTATCTAATACTCATTTATTGCCGCATCATCAAATAAAGTATATTTATCAGGTCTCTTATTAATCTGAATATTGGCCTTCTTATTCATAATATTTGATATATCGTTAAAAAAATTATCAACTGTTTCATTGTCTGAAACCTTCTCAACACTTATTATTTCTTTTTCATTATTATCCGTTAATTTAGGTACTATTTTTATAGGTTCCGGTTCTGGTTCTGGTTCAGGTTCAGGTTTAGGTCCCGTTACAGGTTCGGGAGCAGGTTCGGGAGCAGGTTCCGGAACAGGTTCCGGTTGTTTTTCGATAGTATTCTCTTCAATAATACTTTCTTTAATATTATCCTCACTGACTTTATCTACAGACAAATTATTGATAAATGTATTTAATAATTTATTATCTATTTTTTCATTTACTTCTTCATTATTCTTAATAATATCAACATTATCATATGTTTCTTCAGTAATGGCTTCTCTATTAGTTATATCAGGAATAGTATTAATACTTAAATCTGAACATTTTTGTTGAATTATTTCTTCATCAACTGAAACATAATCATCATCTATATTAGTATTATTATTTATATAACCTTCGTGACCCCCATCCGATACCTTTTCTTCTTCATGTTCTTGTTCTTCTTGTTCTTCTTGTTCTTCTTGTTCTTCTTGTTCTTCTTGTTCTTCTTGTTCTTCTTGTTCTTCTTGTTCTTCTTGCTCTTCTTGTTCTTCTTGTTCTTCTTGTTCTTCAATTGAATCATCATTATTTAATTTATTTTCATTGACTACAATTTGACTCAACTTTAAGTTTTTAATTTCATCATGAAGCATCTTTTTTAATTCATTTGAAGTAAGGCGTTTCTGTGTTTCTTGTTGATTTGTATCATAATTATCAAGGTGTTGTTTTAATATTTCTTTTATTGGGAGTAATGTCCTTATCGTATTTTCAATTGAATCCTTAATAATTAATTCAATCGTTCTCATATTCTTTTGATACTCAGAAGCAATTATATACTCATTGAATAAATATGGATTCTTCCACATTTCACGCGCAATATTAATATAACATTTATGAATAAAATTAATAGTCTTAGGAATAGTTAAATCAATATTTGAATTAGATATATTTGTACCAATTGATGTCAAAATACGAGTATGACTTATAAATACCGCTGTAATTAAATCATCTAACCAATCGCACCTAGACATTTCAATTATTCTATCAGTCTCAGTTTCAATAATAACATTACTCCAAGAAGGTACATTTTCTAAAAATGTACGAAATAATAATAAAATAGATTTAGTTTTATTACTACTATTATTTACCGTTTTTGCTTCGTCATAAATTGATTGAATTCCATCACAGAAATGGGGTGTAAGGATATCAATTAATTGATTCGTATATTCTAATTTAGCATGAATTAACACTTGTGAGTTTTGATCTTCCATTTTGTATTCAAAATATTTTATTTTTATTTTTTTAACTTTATCTTAAAAAGTTAAAAGTAATACGATAGATTATACCCGCTAAGTATGTCTCATAATAAAAATCATCCAATGGTGTATTATCCTTGATTAATTCATGATTACGGAAATAATTAGGTAATTTCATATTACTTAAATATTCAGAAATAGTAAATGTCTCAATCAATATTGTAAATCCAATACTCTGAAAATAATGATTCATTAAACTAATATCATCAACAGTTAATGAAGTAATATCTACAATTTCATCCTTACTAAATAAATATTTTATACCACTTGTAAAAATCATCAATAATTCTTGAAAAATATGTAAACCAATATGAATATTATCCTTTGAAGGATTCAGTTCTAATTTTATTGTATTTTTTTCCTTAGGAGGGGCAGAAAATAAATAGATAGTAAAATCGTCCGCATCTCCATTAATATATTTTACATCATCATTAGACATTTAATAAAATAATAAAATAAAAAAAAATTAAAAAATTATTTTTTAAATTTTAAAAAGCCCTTCGAACCCTTCGATAAGAACTTATTCTTCTTAATACTTTTATTAATATTGAACTTATTCTTCTGTTTTGCTAATTTCTTTTGTTGTTTTGCTAATTTCTTTTGTTGTTTCATTTGTTTCTTTTGTTGTTTCTGTTGTTGTTTCTGTTGTTTCTGTTGTTGTTTCTGTTGTTTCTCTTGTTGTTTCTGTTGTTGCTGTTGTTGTTTCTGTTGTTGCTGTTGTTGTTGTTGTTGCTGTTGTTGCTGTTGTTGCTGTTGTTGCTGTTCTTGCGGCTGTTGTTGCTGTTCTTGCTGTTGTTGTTGCTGTTCTTGCTGTTGTTGTTGCTGTTCTTGCTGTTGTTGTTGCTGTTGTTGCTGTTGTTGCTGTTCTTGCTGTTGTTGTTGCTGTTGTTGCTGTTGTTGCTGTTCTTGCTGTTCTTGCTGTTCTTGCTGCTGTTGTTGCTGTTGTTGCTGTTGTTGCTGTTCTTGCTGTTCTTGCTGTTGTTTCTGTTCTTGCTGTTGTTGCTGTTGTTGCTGTTGTTGCTGTTCTTGCTGTTGTTGCTGTTGTTGCTGTTGTTGCTGTTCTTGCTGTTGTTGCTGTTCTTGCTGTTGTTGCTGTTCTTGCTGTTTACGTTGTTCTTCTTGTTGTTTAACATTTTGTATTGCTTGATTTAAGGAACTTAATGTAGTTTCGACTCCATTATGTAACATGGTAAAATCTTCATCTTCTAGATTATCACACCATACTGGTTTATTTAAATTATTTGGTTTTAGTTTTTTTATTTTTTTACAAGTTTGTTCTAAATCATTAATATGTTTTAAGAACAAAACTTTTTCCTTATTTGCTTTTCCTAGATTATACGCATATTTCCCTTTTTGTTTCATTTGTTTGTAATTATTGGATGATTTGATTCTTTCTGTTGTTTTTTTCATTTTTTCTTTTGCTTTATCTTTTCCAAAACTAAACCATCCCCCTCCTTTTTTTTTACGCATCGTTCTATGTTTTACTTTCTTTGTCCTTGTTCTTTTTATAGATTTCTTCCTCCTAGCCATTATAATAAATAATTAGATTTTAATATGCAAATGATTCTAATGATTGTGTTAATGGATTATTACGGAATGGATTTAATAATTCAGGATTAATACGGTTTGCAATACTATTATCATCTAATGTTTCTTTCATAGTAGTTACATCCCCTTGATTATCCATATCTTTTGTAGGACCATATAAACGGTCAAGTGAATTTAATCTATGGTTTGTATAATCGTAATCCAATTTATTAATCTCCATATTAACTCTATCTTTTCCATTTGCAAGTTTAACATTACTGAGTGTTGGAGATCTACCTTTCGAAATAATTTCTTTTGTTGGATTTGTTTCTGCGTTTTCTAGATAATTAATCTTATCCATATCACCTTTAACTGAAGCACCTGCTCCCCCCATATAATCAAATAATGTTGTATCTTTTGTTGTATTCTCAGGTTTTTCATAACCTAATGTTAATTCATTGTATCCTCCGTGAATATTACCATTATTTTTAGAATGGATCGTAGTTTGTTTTTTAGTTTTCCGTATGTCGTCTTGAATACCTACTATAGAATTAATAGTTGTATTTTGTAAGTTTCCATTATACTTAGGTGTAATTGTTGTTTGTTTCTTCGTTTTTCTTATATCGTCTTGAATTCCTAAAACATGTTTTACGTTTTCTGTTTTTAAGTTACTTTGATAATTACGTAATGTAGTTGTATCTCTTTCATTAGGTAATGCTCTATAACCTTTTTGATGTAATTCAGTACTAACCAATGGATTTTCAATTGCTGCATTTCTAATGTTATCATTTCCAAGTTGAACTTTCATTGGTTTTCTGAACATAGGTCTTTTTTCTGATTCTTCTGAACCAGATGGAGCAACATTTCCTATTGGTTGATTATTAAGTGAGGCCCTGTTTGTAGCTGGAATAATCTCTTGAGGTCTTTGAGATTTCTCTAAATAAGCCCCCGTTGTAGTAAACCATTTGGATTGATCGCTTTCATAGAATTTATCTGGATTACGGTGTTCAAATTCACCCATCTTACCACGTGTTTCATTAATATTTTTACCACTTATTAGTTTTCCTTTGTAACTTAATTTTGGATTATTTTCAGTTCTTAAATTATCAATATTAGCTTTATCAGCAATAATTTTACCGATTTCACGATTTAGTTCTCCTTTTGTATCAATATGTGAAACTCTTTCTTGTGTAAAAGGTAATTGATTTGTCTTCATATTACCTGAATCATATCTTGTTTGATCACCCATTCCTTCCCCGAAGGTATTTCCAAAAACCTCCTGTTTTTCTAATGGGAAAAAGTTTGCTGTTTCTTTTTTTGTTTTATAGAATTCATTTTGATTGCCACCTTGGTGTGCATTTAATCTCCGTGTATCACCTAACCCTTCAATAACTGGGGCTTTACTGAAATAAGGTTTCATTCCATATCCTTGATCATTTTTTTCAAAATCGTCTTTTGAGATATATGATCCAGTAGCATTACTATAAATATAATCTGAAAAATTCTCTTTTAATTCATGAATCTCTTTTTCTTGATCTAATGGTTTACTATACAAATCTGAACCAATTCTATCTAATTTTTGATTATTAATAACTTTAGTACCTTCTTCGTGTGATGATTCAAAGTTTTTAGTTGCAAGTGTTTGAATAACTTTATCTGCTTCGTTATAGAATTCAGAGTGATATACATTCTCTCCATTTGGTTTTGAAACTTCTTTATCAATGCGTTTATTAATGGGATTTTTATCTTTATTATTTGAATTATATAAATACCCAATTCCTACTAGTCCGGCTAAAACAGCTACTTCCATTTAATATTTATACTATATATTATTTATTATTATTTATCTCAAAAAATTAATTAATTTTAAGATTTCATTTGGTATTGTCTCCTTTGTAAATAATGTAGTCATATTACCCCCTTGAAATTTTCCAACTAACTTAAAATGTATACCATTCTCATATAATAAAATGATTGTTTTTATATTTTCATTATATTCATAAAATATAGGGTAATAATAATATTCATTTGTAAGGTCATTACTATTTAGAACAATGAAATTAATATTTAGATATTCTTTTAATAGATTCAATAATAGGAAATCACCCCAATATTCATTCCCACCGTTTTTAACTTTTTTCTTAAAGTCTTCATAACTAATTTCATTTGGGTCCCAATCTTCTTCAAATTCATTAATACTATCCATTACTTGATAAAATTCAATAATTATTTGAAATCTTTCTTTTGTAATTGATTCTGATAATCCTTCTCTTAAAGATCTTGGATTATTATCACCATTGAGTGCATAACTTAAACAATGAAATAAACATTCTCCTTCTCCACCACAATCCAAAGAACCATACAGTGAATTTTTTGAAGGATATTCTTGATAATTATTAAGTTTTTTAATCCATTGTTTATTTAATTTCTCCCATCCATATTCATATAATTTATGATGCCAATTATGATTTTTTATTTCTTTAATTTTATTATTTTCTTCACAAAATAGTTGTCCATTACATAAAAAAATAGAATCTGTTAAATACTCTCTTTCTTTATCACTCATATTATAATATTTATTATTTATTTATCTTTAATAGTAGATACAATTCTTTTGAACCCTTTTTACTGTTCTTTTAATTAAATTCCAATCATCAACATATTTTTGTTCTTGGAGGATTAATCCACGTTTATTTATTGACGAACTAAAATTCCAGATTAATTTTTTTATATAATCTTGATGTAAATATGGATAATATTTTTGAATACTATTTAAAATATAACGATTACAATGAAAATCATTTGCTTGATAGATCCAATCTTCTCTTAAAAGAGGATCCATTTCTATTTTAATAATTGGTATCTTATCATCAGCGATTTGTAACTGATTATTAATTATTAATCCAATATAATATTCAATCATCTCCATATCCCCTTTCATACCACCATAACACTTTCTAAACCTTAATGAATATAATACTATATTTATCTTATTTGAATATAATTGAGGATCCCATTGATGTTCATTTATTTCTTTTGAATATGAAGTTTGAATAACTTCATTTGATAGATAATAAACCACACCTAATAACCATTTCACTATTTCAACTTTCATAACAAACTTTTTTGAAACAGCAATCATTAACCATATAATTACAGAAATAGATTCATGAATAGTTACATCTTCTAACATGATAATAGGAAGCCTCCTTAAAAATGATATTAAATCTAAATCAATTAAATGTTTTGCTGTTTTTACTGATTTAACTGAATCCATTCTTCTGACTGATTTCTGTAAATGAGATAATAGATATTGATTTTTAGTGTATTGTAATTTAGGAGAAGGATAAAAGGTAAGAAAATTTGGATTTATATTTCCACAAAGGTTATATTCCTTTTTTTGAATTTTAAATGAACATTCATAATTAATTTCTTTTGGTCTCTCTTCTGTTAAAAATATTTTACTTGGTCTTTTATCAATCCATTCAAGATAAAAGAACATTTTTAAAAATTAAGGTAAATTAAAAATCAAATTTAATTATTCTCGGCACATTTATCTTCTCCATCAATTAATTTAAGGTATGTATTGTCTCCTAATCTATCAAATGGTTCTAAAGAATTTTTTAAGGGATCCTTGTATAAATTAATCCAACGATTTTTTGTTTGACCCCGTAAAAGACTTGGAGGATTTGATAATAATGTACTATCTTGATGAAAGAATCCATCCTTAAGGTTCGAGTGTTTAATTACTTCTTCTTCTGATGGTTTATAATGAGTATTAGGATCATTTGATAATGGTCTTGTAATATTATTTAATTCGGATTCTACGTCAGTTATATTCTTATCCTTTAAAAGTGAACCTCCGATTTTTTGTAATCTTACCGTTGGAGCCCAGGGATAAATAGGACCATCTTTAACTTCAAATGGACTAGAGTTTAATAAGTAATTACTTGGAGTTGATGATTGAATATCAGATTCCTCTTCTAATTTCTGATTTAATTTTTGAAATATACTCATTCTTTATTATATTATATATTATAATTTATTTTTTTTCTTGAACACGTTTCATATAGTCTAAATTCCGTACGATTTGACGTGTTGGTAGACCACCTCTAACCCACGAATCCATAGATTCTTCTGGAATAATGTTCTTAGGATCTTGAATTTCTTTTTCTAATCTATCAATCATTGGTGTAATTGATAATGGTAATGTTGTTGATCCAGTTAATGAGTTACAAGGTCTATCTTCTTGAATAATATCAGAATCACGTAATTCCGTTTCTTTATCAACATGGAAAGCACCTTTTCCGAAGAATCCTTGATTCTGTAATTGAGGGAATTGATTAATAAAACGTTTATTTGTTAATTCATGTGTTCTTAACTTAGAATCATTATCAATTAAACAACCGCTTTCACCCATCCATCCTTTACCACCTGTAAAATTAATATTAGGTTGACTTAATTGAACCTCACGAGCATTAGTAAGATTACAATCACAACCATACATATTATCTAAATGATAACTACCAACACCAAAACCTTGTTGAATTTCAAGGTTAACAACAGCTGGATCAGATTTTAAAGATGCTTTTTTATCTAATGAAAAAACTAAATCAGTGTCATTTTTTGAGCATTTTTGTAATTGATCTAAAGGAAGATTTGATTCAAATCCACCATGATATCCATTTGATTCTACATTATTTTCTATTTCTGTCATTTATATAATGAAAATATATTTTATTTTTAAAATTATATTTTTTAAGGTCCACGATTTACACCATATTGATTTGCGGCACATTGAAGACCATTACCCTCTTTACAAGTTTTCGGAGTCCCATACAACCATTTAGCAAATGTCCCTTGATCATTTGGAATGGAATTTCCAGGTACAGTATAAAATTGGCGGGCAGAATTACTCTTCCCGAATATATCATTAACATCGCGATATAATGAAGAATTAAACTTCTGATCAATACTTTGTTGAACCCCTTTATTATTATATGAATCACAAGAATCAGTTGTATTGTTTTTAGTATTGTAATCATAAATTTCAGGATTCATAAATGGATTACTCTTTGTAGGGGTTTTACATGAACCATCTAGTTTTTCGATTAATTTTTCGTTTGAATCTTCCCCATCACTTTCATCCATATTCATTAAATCAACATTTGTTTTATTAATAAATGTTTCTTTAAACTTCATACTTAAAATATAAGTAATTATACCAACTACAAATGGTACATAAAGTAAATCCGTTTTTGAGTTATCCATTAAGAAAACAATTGTTGAATAATAAATAGATAACCTTAATAAACTATTTAATTTACGATTGAAATCAAAATGTTTATCTGGAATAACTTCAAATAAATATCTCTTTTCATATAGAATTGATAAGTTTTCTGTCCATAGTGGTGTTCCCATATTATATTATTATATAATATTTATATTTATATTTATAATTATTAAAACTAATTCATTTTTTCAACATTAAGTTTCTTTTTTTCTTCTAATTTTTTCCTTAATCTTTGTTGAGTTTTATTAGGATTATTTGGTCCTTCAATATTAATATTCTTAGTATTTTTATCTTCACTGATTGGATCTTTAATATCTTCTTTTTTATCTTCTCCTAGTACATTCGGAATATCTAATCCCATATTACCCATTAGTCCACTTTGCATATTCATTAATGTACTAAATAAAGGGTTTCCTTGCATTGAATTACATATATTTGTTGCTTCACTTAATAAATGTTCAGGATTCCCTTCACTGTTATTTGAAACTTTACTACTTATTGATTGAATAATATTCATCATGTTTCCCCCATTAAAAATATCTTCAATCCCACCACCATTTTTCATAATCCCCTCAATATCTAAATCATCGGTAATTTCCTTAGCAATTTTACCAATATCTGTTTCTCCAAACATTTTATCAAGTTCTCCAATATTATTAGTTAACGATTCAGGGTTTTCATCAACAACTTTTTTAAGTACTTCAGTATCAAAACTCTCATTTAATTTCTTTAACTTCTTCATATTTTCAACCGTTTTTTTATCTTTTACTTTTTGATTTGATTCAATTGTTTTAATAACATCATTTATCTTGTCACTTGATTCTAACTTAATCTTTAACATACAGAATGTTTGAAGATACTTCCAAATACTGTTTTTAGTAGTTGATGTAATATCAGAATTCCAAATTAACTTAAATGATACATTCTGTAAAATTATTGGATCAGATTGAAATAATGTAACATCTTTTTCAACAACTCTATCACTTATTAGACTTATATTTTCTAAAAACTCATTCAATTTGGGATTTTCAATATATTCATCCGAATCAATAATATCCTTATAATAATTATTTAACCTTTCCGTATATTCAGGAAAAACATTTAAAATATCTCCAATGAATAATTTAAATAGTTTATAGATTTCTTCAGACATTTATTGTATTATATATTTTTATTTCTCTATATATTTTACGCATTAATTCTTCATCTCAGACATTAAATTTGACCGGTCAGACATTAATTTTTCATAATCATTATCAAATTGAGTCGCTTTTTTATTATTTGTTATATATCCATCACTACGAGTATCTACAGATACATCTTCTTCATCAATTGACGCATAGTTGGAATCATCTATAATATTACCACCTTCAATTGGAGCATATGATAGATTATTATCTATTTGATAATAATCTTGTAGAGAATCCTCATTACTTGTATTTTGTTGACTTTCATTTGGAGTATTTTGAGGCGTTGTTGTTACATTGTTTCTATTATCATCTAATGCTGCAAAAATTTCTTCAGCATTCCATATTTCTCCATTAGTTACCATGGAAGGGACACTTTTAATAATTTTTGGAAAAGGCTCATCATCAACAGAGGTAATTTGTATTGACCCCTTTAATTCAGGTTTTGTTTGTAATAATAGAAGGAGTTTACGACAATATGGACATCTTTTACTAATATATATTATTGACTTTAATTCATTACTCATTTATTTAATATATAAAAGAATTATTACAAATAAACATATTTAAAATTTGATAATTATATAATATTTATATAAACAATTATAAAGAATGATTTCAGATATTATTATTCAACTTGATCCAAAAATTGACCCTAAAAGTAAAGGGAAAAATATTAGATTTGATATTCAAGGAAAAGGACTTCATAAAAGTATTGTCAATGGAATCCGTAGAACATTATTATCTTCAATTCCAACAGTTGCTTTCCGAACAGAGGATGGAAACTCAGATATGATTATTAAGAAAAATAATACATCACTCCATAATGAATTCTTATCACACCGTATTTCATTAATACCACTGTATATTAATCCAAGTAAATATAAAAAAGATTATCTATTTCACTTAGATGTTCAAAATAATCCGAATGAACCCATTACAACTATTACAGCAGAAGACTTTAAAATATATCCACTCAAGGAAGGAATACAATTAAATGATGAAGGTGAAATTAGTATTGATAATTATGATCAATCAAAAACACTTTCAGATAAAGAAAAAGTAAAGATTTTTCAACCTTATCGTTTCCAATCAAAAAATGAATATTGTATAATCACAGAACTTAAATTAACAAAATCATCCGTAAATCAAGATCTTGAACTCTATGGTGTGCCTTCTGTTTCATTTGGTTATGAAGATGCCCGTTGGCAAGCAGTTTCAAGGGCCACTTATTCATTTAAAAAAGATGAAGAATTATTTCAAAAAATACTTCAAGAAAAAATAAATGTAAATCAAATACAAAAAAAAGATAGAATAAAATATGAAAAAGAATTAAGAATTTCTGAATCAGAAAGATATTTCTATAGGGATCAAAATGCTGAACCATATTGGTATACATTTACAATTGATTCAGTCCATTACCTTAGTTCTAAAGAACTATTTATCCTCGCAATACAACTAATTATTGACCAATTTGAACTATTTATGAAAGAATTACCAAAATTATCCGTAGAGGAAAATACATTCATGAGTTTAAGTTCAATCAATGAAGATTCAATATTTATAATTAAAATTCAAGGGTTTGATGATACAATTGGAAATATAATACAATCTTATGTATCAATGAATATGATTGATGATGACTCTATTTTGTCAGTTTGCGGATATAAAAAGAAACATCCATTAGAAGATATTATTCTTCTAAACTTATCGCTGAATCCAAATAATAATATGTTTCACAGTAATAAACCTCAAAAAGTAGTCTCAATTATTCAAGTACTTCAAGAAGCATCCAGTGAAATAATTAAATCACTATCTATTATTCAAGGTGAAGCAGACAAAAAATTATAATTCAATCATTTTACCTTGAATCTTCCTTGCTAATCCTTTATAAAGATTATCATCATCTTTCCTCCATATTTTTTTTTCTTCTTCGGATAGATTATCTTTTTCATATCCGTTGATTAGACCCATTACTAAATCCCGAATTTGATAAGATATCCCTGTTTCTTTAAAAAATACTAAATTATTATCTTTTTTTGCAATTATTTCATTACCATTAAAAATATAAGAATAAGTAGGATATCTATTCTCAAGACATTTGAAATATTTTGAGGCTATCTTTTCCCATTGTTCATAATGATAATTATATGCTTCAACTTTTTCTTTGCGATTTTTTAAACCGATTATATAACGACATATTTGTGACTCATCTATCTTGGAAAGTAATAATAAATAAATACTTTGATCTTTTGTTAAGGAATACTCCATTTACTTTTTAAAGAGATAATTATTTATAAATAACATTTTTTTACCGGGCAAATTATGTAAATAATCAGAAACAATCTTAATATTAATACTTTCACCGCTCTCTTTATAAAATTTATGTAACTCAAATACTAAAGGTCGTAAAGGATATTTAATATCACTGATTTCAATTTCCTTTCTTATAAACTTTGAAACATATGACTCATATAATAATTGTTTGATAATATTAAAATCCATACGATATTGATTATATATATGATAATCTTCTGGAAAGAACTTTAGATATTCTTTTAATAGCCTTTTTTGCCTTAATGCGATATAATTTAAATATGGATCATTATAATTCATTTTTAAACCTTCCACATATGTATATTCAGGATTTATCCAATTAACCCTTTTATTCTTATTCTTGATTGTAAGTCCTTTAATAGAAAAAGGTAGATAATTATTATAATTAATTAAATATTCTTCAGGGAAATTAAATATTAAATTAATATTTGTAATTTCCTTTAATTCTTTTCTTATTGGTAATTCACCTAATTCATAATTCTCAATTAAAAATATCATATTATCTTCAATCAATGAAACAATTCGATTTTTTTTATGACATAATACAAAAGAATAACAATAATTCTTATTTAATTCATTAAACCACTCGCTACCATTCACCTCTAAAAATAACTTACAAAATGGTTCTTTCTTTTCCCACGAATTTTTAGCTCCAATATTACTTCTTGTAGAAATCATCCATTCATCATTATGATAAAACATATTTATCATTGTACCTTCAATAAGTGGTTGATATTCATCCTCTCCATTGTATCCATTAATAACATTCTCTATTTCATATTCCCTCTCTAAAGATTTCATAGGTGGAATACAAACTAGACGGTTTGTTTTCGTATTAATAATTGCTCCACGACAATATTTTAGCCATGGATGTAGATCGTATTCATATTTATTATTTTTATAACATTTTACCAATGCTAAATCTAATTGTGAATATTTACGTACATATAATTTATGTTCCTTAAAAACACGAAGGTAATCTTCATTTTCATTAATAAAATTCTGTAATTCCATTATAATTAATTAATTCATGTTCTAATTTTTTAAATATTAATTTATATATATATAAGTAATATGAATATAGATGAAGCGTCTATTTCAGAAAATATACCAGACGATCAAGAATCATTTGATCAAGATTTAGCTTTTGATGTAGAAGTAGTAGAGCCTGAAATAGATAATCCATTGGTCTATGAATATGATTTTAATATTGATAATACTTTTATTGTTATTTTTGAAGAAGATGATGAACCGGTTGATAAATTACTCGTAGTTCAAGAAAAACTTATTGATGATAAAAAAGTAATTCTAATTGATGAAGAAAATAATCAAGAAATACTTGATCTAAATAATGATAATCGTATTCTTCTTAAAACAAATAATTATACAATTCTTGAAATAGAAGAAGTTGAAGAATTTGATTTTAAAGAAATAGATACAATGGATTTATTAGTAATTAAAGATCTTTATCCTGAAATAGAAATTGATGTTAAAGAAAAAAAAGTTAAAGATTATTCATTACAAGAAAAAAAAGAAAGTCTATTAACTGAATTAATAACCAGTCTAAATGCATTCAATAATGTATCATTAATTAACCAAATATCAGATATTGTAGAACATTTTGTAAAATTATTCAAAGAAGATCATAAAATACCGTCAGATTCCCTTCAATTTATACAAGATATAGAAAATAATAAACCATTACTATTACCAAAATGGATTATACCAATCGTTCAAAATAGTAAAAGATTATACAAAAAAGAAGATGAAGATAAAACAGAACATGATGATATTATTATCAAACACTTTGAAACAGAATTAGAAGAAAAATATAAACTTCAAACATCCCCCGAAAATACCTATAAAGATATAATTAATTCACTTAATAAATTTACCCCCTTCCAAAATAATGGATCACTATTGATTCCCTATAATGGTTTCTATTTTAGATATTGCGGTTTAACAAATACTTGTCACGGTATTCAAGGTGAATTATCTGCAGATATT
>Ga0315315_10001425_pt1 | contig 21866 bp, 24 predicted proteins | sample M140m3416metaG_FD_203699 | JGI IMG/M metagenome (GOLD analysis project Ga0315315, IMG submission 203699) | Ammonia-oxidizing marine archaeal communities from Monterey Bay, California, United States - M1 40m 3416 | ecosystem: Environmental > Aquatic > Marine > Intertidal zone | place: USA...
GAAATCACCTTTGAAGCCCCAGTAGATGGCCGCGACCACAAGGGTGGCATACAGCACCACCTTGAAGCTGTTGGCGATGCGCGCCATCTGGCGAGAGGCCCCGCCCCAGCGCGTCAGGACCCTGACCTCGATCTCCAAAAGAATCACCACCAGAATCCACGCCGCTGAATTAATGACATCCACCAGCGCCAACCGCTGACCCTCTAGCAAACCGGCCGGCGAGGCCAGCACCTGCTCCAGGCCAGAAACAAGCCGCGTGTCGCCGCCAAACTGGACACAGTTTTCAGCCGTTAATAGCACAAAATCGTCGAGCTTGAGCATCACCGACCAACCCTCGCTGACTCGTGAACAGGCCTCTCCGATCAAAGGCTCGCTGGGGAGTAGCGTTTGCCATTCGCCGAAATAACCCAGAAATGCCATGACGATCGCCAGTGTGCAAAGCATGCGCACACCATGAATGCCGTAACGTAGCCCCCCCCTGAGACGGTCATCGGGTATGACAGCGGTCTCCAGTTCAAAGAGCAGCAGCAAAATGACCCAGGCGAGCGTGTCGAGGGTGGCTGAGAACAACTGGATACCCATCGCCACGTCTTCACCGGTTTCGATGGCAAAACGCGCACTGGCAATTTCTTCAGCTAGAAAAAACCAGATGTTGAGCGACAACAACGCGTAGGTGGCGTACTTCACCCACCGGAACACCTGATAGCTCAAGGTCGCGTCGGTCATGAGTGGGTGCCCAGTCGAGGATGAAGAGTGATTGATCGCACCAATCTATACCTGACCTATACCTGACCTATACCTGAAGTAAGAGGTGCTCACGCTCCCAAGAGCTGATGACGCGGTTGAACTCCTCGAATTCGTCGAGCTTCACTGCGGCATAGGCGCGCATAAATAGCTCACCGATCATCGCCTGAAGCTCAGGCGTATCGTTGAGCTTGCGCACACCCTCTTCCAACGTTCTCGCTACGCCTACGCCGTCTTCGTTGGCGGTCCCCTTATGAGGCTTGGTCGGCTGGATATGCTGCCGCATGCCCAGAAGCCCACTGGCCAGCGTCGCGGTAATCGCCAGATAAGGATTGGCATCGACGCCGGGGAACCGGTTTTCTATGCGCAGATTGGCCGGATCCGAATTGGGCACCCGGAAGGCGGTCGTGCGGTTATCAAAGCCCCAGCTGAGATTAATGGGCGCTGAAATATCGGGCGCAAGCCGCCGATAGGAGTTCACGTTGGGTGCATAAAAACTGATGAGCTCAGGGGTGTAGCGCTGCAGGCCGCCCATATACTCCATCATCGCCTGACTGGGCTGACCGTCGGCGGTGGCAAAAATATTTTGCCCCGTCTCAAGGTCGAGCACACTCTGATGAAGGTGCAGGGCCGAACCGGGCTCGCGCTGCATGGGCTTGGCCATGAACGTTGCATACATGTTGTATCGCTGCGCCGTCTCGCGCACCGTACGCTTAAAAACAAAGACCTGATCCGCCATTGCCAGCGGGTCACCATGATTGAAGTTAATTTCCAGCTGGGCGGCCCCGTTTTCGTGAATCAGGGTATCGACATCGAGCTGTTGCTTATCGGCGAAGTCATACATGTCCTCGACAAAGTCCTCAAACTCTGCGACCGCATCGATGCTGTATGAAAGTCGCGCCACTTCGCGGCGACCTGAGCGTCCTTTGGGAGGCATCAGCTCGTAATCGGGATCGGTATTTTTATTCACGAGATAAAACTCGACCTCCGGTGCGACCACAGGCTTGAGACCGGCCTCCTCGTAAAGGCCCAGCACGTAGCGCAAGACGTTGCGGGTGGACAACGGATGTGGCTCACCGTCGGGCTTGTAGCAATCGGCGATTACTTGGCCAGTGGGTTCACGACCCCACGGCACCATCCGCAAGGTCGACGCGTCGGGGCGCAGCAACATATCGGTGTCGGTCGGCTCGACGAAATCCCAGTGGTCGTCGGTGTATTCGCCCGTCACGGTCTGCACCATGATCGACTCGGGTAACTTGATTTCCCGGTTGGCAATAAACTGGTGCGCGGGAATAAATTTACCGCGAGCATTGCCCGTCATATCCGGGACAAGGCACTCCACCTCAGAGATGTTGTGCTCTTTTAGCCACGCCTCGATGGTGGCCATGTCTGCAGAAGGCACCTGTGAGGCGTCACTGACGCCTTCAGGACTGTACGCTCCTGCTTGATTGGATGCCGTTTTGTGGTTCGGCTTACTCATAACGCCCCGCGGGCAGCTCAACACGCGCACAGTATCGGATGGCATCTGCGCACCGGCAAGCGGCATAATGCCACCTATGAGTAACCCCTCGACAAGCCATCTAACAGGCAAATATCCCCCGAGCTGGTATGCCGCCTCGGCGCCAATGCTCGCTGCTTTTCCCGCTCTTGAGGGGGAAATAGAGGCCGACGTCTGCGTTATCGGTGGTGGCTATACCGGTCTGTCTGCGGCGCTGCACCTGCGGAAAAAGGGTTATGACGTGGTGCTCTTGGAAGCCGAGCGGGTAGGCTGGGGCGCCTCGGGTCGCAATGGCGGACACGTGGGTACCGGCCAGCGCGCGGATCAACACAGTATTGAACGCTGGGTCGGCCTGGAGGCCGCCAAGGGGCTGTGGCAGATCGGACTCGACGCGGTGCAAAAAGTCTGTGACCTGATTCATGAGCACCAGATTGACTGCGAGCTGGGTTCGGGCAATCTGCATCTGGCGGCCAAGCCGCGCGACGTCGCGGAGCTGCAGGAGGAAATCGAGCACCTCGAGGTCCATTATGGGTATCAGCAGCTGACCTATCTGTCACCCGAGGCCGTCGCAGAACGCACCAGCGCCCAGGGGTTTTATGGTGCGTTGTTAGACGATGGCTGTCGGCACCTGCACCCGCTCAAGTATGCACTCGGGCTGGCCCGTGCTGCGGCAGACGCGGGGGTCAGAATTTATGAGGGCACCCGCGGCCAACCCGCGGCCGATGGCCGATCGGGTGAAGTGAAAACTCCACACGGGTGCGTGCGGGCGCGGCACGTTGTGCTCGGCTGTAACGCCTACCTCGGCAATCTGATGCCGCGTCTGGCGGGCAACATCATGCCGATCAATAACTTTGTGATCGCCACAGAGCCGCTCCCGTCCCACCTGCTGCCGCGGATTAACCGCGACAATCAGTCAATGTCCGACACCTTGTTCGTGATCAATTATTGGAAGCTCTCGGAAGACGGGCGACTGCTGTTTGGAGGAGGCGAAAACTATTCGAGCCGCTTCCCCCCAGACATCAAGGCCTTTGTGCGGCCCCATATGCTCAAAATCTATCCCGAGCTTGAAGACATCGAAATTGAGTACGGATGGGGTGGCGCGGTGGGCATCACACTCAACCGCATGCCCGATTTTGGTCGCATCGGCGAGTGCATCTGGTACGCGCAGGGCTTTTCCGGTCATGGCGTGCCGACGGCAACCATGGCGGGCCACCTGCTGGCCGAGGCGATTGACGGCGATACGACCGGCTTTGATCTGATGGCCTCGGTGCCGACCCACCGGTTTCCGGGCGGCACCCTGTTGCGCTGGCCCGGGCTGGTAGCCGGGATGCTGTTCTATAGCTTGCGGGACAGGCTAGGTCGCTAGCGCGGCTTCAGTCGTTACGGCAAAGCGCCAAAAATCCGGCGCGCAAGCGGCAGGCCAAGACACAACAACACTAGCGCCGTGATCGGCAGTGCCGGGACAGGTGTCGGACCCTGCAATCTTAAGACCAAGTGCAGAGTGGACTCCTTCTGGATGTTGTAATCTGAGAGTGTACGCCCATCCTCCAGCTGTTTGCCGGCAAAAATCAGGCGCTGCTGATCGGGCGGAATGCCCTCTTTGTCCTGTATTTTGGTTTTGACATTATCGATCGTGTCCGAGGGCTCAACCTCCAGCGTGATGGTTTTACCCGTTAGAGTTTTGACGAAAATCTGCATCGCCGCCGCATCAAGGGGCATGAGCAAAAAAGCACCAAAACCTATCATGAAGCCTGCTCGGGCGAGTGCTCTCATCACTCGCTCTCCTTGACTCTGACCGATTTTTGACAACATAAACTCCATGGCTGAGCCCGTCGACTCGGGTGAAGCCATCACTCGAATGGCGTTCGCCGTCACTGGATTTAAGACGCGTTCTTGGACAGTATTGCACAACAATAGTGGTAATTCGGTGGTACCAAGTGAGATCTGCTGACGCAGGAGGATGTAGCCATGCTGAATTTTTTGCGCACAATCACAACCCTCGCTGGGCTAGGGCTTTTAGTGATGGGTTTGCTCTGGTGGATCCAGCCTGCCATAGCGGCTGAAATATTAGGCGCCAGCTTGCTCGAGGGAACAGGACTTAGCACCCAAATCGGCGACTCCGGCGCTTTTTTTGTGGGCTCGGGATTACTGCTTGCCTGGGGTGCACTCCGCAATCGGGGCACACTGGTGCTGGTAGGGGGTGTTCTAGTGGGGCTAGTCGTTCCCGGGCGCGCGCTATCCGCTATGATTCACGGAGGCATGTGGACGCCCGATGAAATGATCAGTGAGTGCTTTATCGTAATACTGGCAGTCGCCACCGCGAGTGCCATCCAACGACATAATCAATCTTCCTTATTTCGCTAATGCGCGCACCCGGATAACCCCTTGCTGATCGCCAAACTCAAAACCTTATTCCGCCAGGCCGAAGACGCTCAGGCGCAATCCCATAACCGAGCGCTGGAGCTGACCTGTGCCGCGCTGATGTTCGAGGTCGCGCGCGCCGACTTTGCAGTAGAGGCCACAGAGCTCGATACGGTAAACGCGCTGCTCACTGAACAGTTTGACCTGGCCCCTGAAGAACTCCTATCGGTGACCGAACAGGCCGCCCAACAGGCCGATGCAGCAACCTGCCTCTACGAATTTACACGAACGTTAAATGAGCTGGCATCAGCAGAGGAAAAGCGCGCGTTGTTGGCGATGATGTGGCGAGTGGCCATGGCTGACGACGTGCTCAGCCGCTATGAAGAGCATCTGATCCGCAAAGTCGCTGACTTACTTTACGTCCCCCACAGTGACTTTATGGCCGCCAAGCAACAGGCACTGTGACGCCGGAGATTTATGCCGTGCCTGATGAGGTCAGTGGTCTCAGCTAACGACTCCCGCCCCGCGCACTCACCAGACAGCCCAGCACGATCAAACCAGTCCCCAGCAGGGTTCGTGCGGTAACAGGCTCGGCAAAAAACCACCAGCCGAGCATTGCCGCCCAAATGAACGCCGTATATTCAATGACCACCAGCCGCTGCGCCTCCGCCTGCCGGTAGGCCGCCGACATGAGCATTAATGAGCCCACAGCGAAAGCTGCCGCCAGCATCGCCCCGCCCCATTGCAAGGAGTTAGCCGGCCACGACACCGCAAAGGGCACGCCAATCAAGAGCAACATAAATACGATCGTATTTTGGTAAAAGGCAATCTCGAGGGGTTTGGCGACCAAGGCCTGCATACGCTGCAATATCAGATTAAAGGCATACATCACCGCCGAGATCAGTATCGATGTCATGCCCAAGAGATCGCTCCCTGCATCGACCGCCAGCAGCTCACCACCCACAACGATCATCACACCGCCGAAGCCCAGCACTGCAGCCAGTTTGGCGTTAGCGCCGATGCGCTCTCCCAGAAGCGGAACAGCCAAGAACAGGGTAATGATGGGTGCGATAAACGACAGACCGATGGCCTGCGCCAGCGGCACTCGGGTCAGACCAAAAAAGAACAGGTAGGCCATCACTGCAGTCAACGCAGCTCGAATCAAGTGGATCTTCAGTACCCGCCCTGAGGCCGGCACGGGACGAGTGGGGAGGTAGAGCACGGCCACAATCAGCGCACCCATGGTCATGCGCCAGAACATCGCGTTATAAGTACCCATCGCCAATGCCTGCCCCTTCATGACGGCGTCCATCATGGAGAAAAACATGATGCCCAGCGTGGCAACCAGCATGGGATATTGAGCGGCTTTATTCATAGTTGTGTATTGTCTCAGAGACTGGGCGTCGCCTGATAAAGCCTCGATATGAAGCGTTTAATCCCGCCAAAACGCTGCAGATCTCGACAAAATTGGGGGTGTCACAAGCAGCTCCGATCGATCAAAAACACCACTGCTGGTTCAACGTTGGCGATCAGTCTTGAAAGAACCCTGTTTTCATCTCGCCCTCCTCGGTATACACCGGCTCGCCTCGCTCGATAAGATAAGCTTGATTCGTGCTGCTCACAAAGCCTACGCCCCGCAATAGACTCGCCATCTGCTCGTAGTAGGGATGCTGGAAATGCGCCGCAAGGCTGTCACTGTCTTCCCACAGCTCGTATACCTGCAGTCGAGTAGGAATGGCCGGATCCGGAGCAAAACAATAGTCATGGCAACCAGGCTCTTCTTCTCGAGTCAGCCGCTGGACATCGGCGACCAGCGACACCGCCTTATCGCGATCTGCTTCGCTCGCAAACTCTAACGCCGCTACTACGATAATCATGCACTCCACCTCCACTCAATATAACGACCAAATGCAATCAATGATCGGTTCATACCTGCCTACGTCTATTGCCCTGTTTGTTGCCCTATCTTAAAAAGTGCCTTACGCAGATAGCCCAAGCCACCCCAGCAATGCGGTCATTGCCATCAAGTACATTCCGGGCAGTTTGAATAATATTGCGTGACCTGTCGCACCCAGCAGCATAAACAACGCAGCTCCCATCGCATTGCCCACCAAAACCGGATAGGCCAACAGCGCTAGATGCGGTTTCATTGCGACACAAATCAATGTGCCACCGCTGACCAGTAAAAATAGTGTAAACATGTGCCAGGAGACGAGGCTTAGCGACTGGGTGAGTGGCATAAGATCGCCGGCTCGGATGTGTCCCATATAAATTTTACCCCCGACATAGCCATGAAAAATGGCGCCGGCTAGCGCAATCAGTGCGGCGGCGGGTAGTAAGAGCGGCTCCATATCAGTCTCCTTGCATGAGGGTCTTGCGTGTCAATGTACCGGAATGTGGGTTGAACGGGGTTTCATTATGGTCTCGCTGATTGAGTGGCGGTACTCCAGGGTTTCAGTATGGCGCTTCCGGTCTGGCGGCGAAGTACCCATGCCACGCTTAGCCAGACGAGCAGCAAATACGGTGTGTCTGAAATAAGATCCATCGCCCAGGCGCGCTCATCCGCCAGACCGATTGCAACCTGCGCGGCGCTCAGATGAATGCCGTGGGTAAGTGAAATGACAATGGGGATAAATTTGAGGGCCGCGGCCGCCAGTAATGCGAAATTGCCCCAAGCCAAGATGGCGTAAAAGATATTCATCATTTTACGCTCCCTCACACACAAACGAAGATCACTGACAGATTATTGGCGGGCATCTCAATCACCTCACGACACTCAAAGCCATGATCCACCGCCACACTGATGACGGCTTCAAGATCCCTGACACCCCACTGCGGATCCTGAGATCTGAGTTGGTCATCAAATGACGCATTGGACGCCGAGCTGTGCTGTCCCTCGCGCCTGAACGGCCCATAAAGAAACATTGTTGCGCCTGGCTTGAGTATTCTTGCCGCACCGGCGAACAGCGCCTCGCAACACGACCAGGGCGCGATGTGTAACATATTGATATTCACGACGGCCGATATGGGTGCGGGCAATTCGACCGTTTCCACTGGCCAGACTGTGTCCAGCACATCAAGGGACTGGGGTGGTAGGAGATTTACAGGGGCAGTCTCTTCTCGCCAGCTTGCGATGGAGGCCAAGCTGATCTCGTCAATATCGGTGGGTAGCCAATAGCGCGCACCCAGTGTTGGCGCAAAAAAAACGGCATGCTGGCCGGTACCTGCAGAGATTTCCAGCACTGTACCTTCATCGGGCAAGCGATCTCTTAACACCCCGAGGATCGCTTCTCGGTTGCGCTCAGTAGCGGGCGCGTAGCGCTTGGTCACAGCATCAATCGCCGCCAGCCAAGAAAATGGCGAGGGTGGGAATCAGTAAAAGTAGCCCTCCTGCCACCAACAGCAGCGCTTCGACTCGACTTCGCCATTTCGAACGATTTTCTTCCGGTTTTTCTGGTGAGCTGTTCATTGCCACTCTGATTGTCTCAACAGACCCCATAATGGGATGTGTCTTGCCCGCCGGCAAGCCCCGCTGCGAAGGCTCGAACAGCCAAACCTCCCGGGGTTTGGGGAAGAAACTGTCACGCGGTGACGTGGCGCGCGCTACCCGACGTAGAGCACGTCTGGCTGTCGATACTCAATGGAGATGAGACCACCAAAAATACGGCTGGCATGAGAGTCAATGTCAACTTCACCCAGCTGCAGTTCCTAAAGGCGTATCCTGAGCAGCAGATTATTTGTCACCTTTTGGCATCCCGCCCGCCACGCGCGGTGGGATAAAGCGGCTACACTAACCGCTAAATTTGCACGGTTTATTCAAAGAGGACATTGCATCGTGATCCCGAAGAACATTTTGTTGCTGGTTGTTGCATCGATAATCAGCGCTCAGGCCGCCAAGGCGGGCAACGTAGTAGTGGATATGTCTCAGGTACAGGACTACACCCAGTACCAGACAGATCTGCAGCAATGCGAAGGGCTGGCGGTACAAAATCAGCCCAGCGCCCCGCAGCGTGAGAGCGTCGCGGGAACGGCCGTTAAGGGTGCGGCAGTGGGCGCCACAGCAGGTGCAGTGGGCGGCAAGTCCGGGTCCAAGGCAGCCAAGAAAGGCGCCGGGGTCGGCGTCATTGCTGCGGCTAGTCGTAATAATCGCAATCGCCGTGCGGCGAGCGCTAACGCCAGTGCCCAAGCTGATCAGATCGTCAAAAACTGCATGCGTGGCCGGGGTTATAACGTTCTCAATTAGCGGATACTCGTCGACCGCATAAGGCAATAGGCCGGGCGTTCGCTCACCCCTAGGCCGCAATCTCTGCATGAGCGGTGCTAAAAGCCGCCACAGCTTTATCAAGGTCGTCTTTGGTGTGCCCAGCAGAGATCTGCACACGAATGCGTGCCTTACCCTGAGGCACCACGGGGAAAAAGAATCCGATAGCATAAATCCCCAGTTCCAAAAGTCGCTCGGACATCTTCTGAGCCACCACGGCATCCCCTAACATCACCGGCACAATCGGGTGATCTCCCTCGGGCACCGCAAACCCGTTAGCTTGCATCTGTTCCCGAAAGTAGCGGGTGTTTGCGTGGAGCGTATCGCGAAGCGCCGTTGAAGCCTCGAGCATATCGAGCACTTTCAGCGACGCCGCGCAAATCGCCGGCGCCAAGGTATTTGAAAATAGATATGGCCTTGAGCGCTGCCGCAGGATATCGACAATCTCCTGCCGTCCGGCCGTAAAGCCGCCTGAGCCCCCGCCCAACGCCTTGCCGAATGTGCCGGTAATGATGTCGACGCGATCCATCACGCCGCAGTACTCATGTACGCCACGGCCCTGATCGCCCATGAAGCCTGTGGCGTGGCAGTCGTCATGATGCACCATCGCCCCGTATTGATCGGCGAGGTCACAGATGGCCCCCAGTCGGGCAACCGTGCCATCCATCGAAAAAACGCCGTCGGTAGTGATCAGTATTCGACGCACGCCGGCTTCGCGAGCGTCCTTGAGCTTGGACTCTAAATCCGCCATGTCATTGTTGCGGTAGCGGTAGCGGGAAGCCTTGCACAGCCGCACACCGTCAATGATGGAGGCATGGTTCAGCTCGTCAGAAATGACGGCGTCCTCTGGCCCCAGAATAGTCTCGAAAAGTCCGGTGTTGGCGTCAAAACAGGCGGCGTAAAGAATGGTGTCTTCCATTCCCAAAAAGCGACTGACCCGCTGCTCGAGCGTTTTGTGAATGCTTTGGGTGCCGCAGATAAAGCGCACCGACGCTGCGCCAAATCCCCACTCGTTAAGGCTGTCACTGGCCGCTTGCTTCACCTCGGTATTATTGGCAAGGCCCAGATAATTATTGGCGCACATATTGACCACGTTGGCACCGCCCTCGAGGGTGATCGCGTTTTTCTGATCAGACGCAATAACGCGCTCGGTCTTCCACAGCCCTGCCGCCTTGATCTCGGCAATCTCCGCAGCATAACTTTCTTTAGCGGCTTGATAACTCATATCAATCCTTCCAATCGAGAATCACTTTGCCGGACTGTCCGGAACGCATGATGTCAAAGCCCTGCTGAAATTCGGTGTAGTGAAAACGGTGCGTGATGATGCGCTCGATCGGCAAGCCGCTCTGGATCATCATCACCATCTTGTACCAGGTTTCATACATTTCACGGCCATAGATACCTTTAATATTCAGACCCTTAAAGACCACGTCGGTCCAGGGAATGCCCGTGTCATCCGGCATGATGCCCAGCATGGCGATGTTGCCGCCGTTGATCATCTTGCTCAGTACGTCACGGAAGGCGGCCGGAGACCCTGACATCTCCAGGCAGACATCGAAGCCTTCGAGAATGCCAAGGCTCTCCATAAAATTGCGGGTGATCTCCTGCTTGGCGACATTGATTGGCTGAACCTTAGGCACGATGCGCTTTGCCAGATCCAGCCGGTACTCGTTGACGTCCGTCAAGATGACGTTACGCGCACCGCAGTGCCCCGCTACCATCGCCGCCATGATCCCGATGGGGCCTGCACCGGTAATGATGACGTCCTCGCCCACCATATTGAACGACAGCGCGGTATGTACGGCATTGCCATAAGGGTCGAAAATACTGAGTAAGTCAGTGGGGAGGTAGACGCTGGGTCTGAACACATTGGTGGCCGGAATAACAACGTACTCGGCAAAGGCCCCGTCGCGATTCACTCCCACGCCTTCGGTATTCGGACACAGATGCAAACGTCCTGCCAGGCAGTTACGACACCGGCCACACACAATGTGGCCCTCGCCCGACACAATATCGCCGACCTGCAGACCCGTGACGTTAGCGCCCAGCTCGACGATCTCACCCGCATACTCGTGACCCGCTGTCATCGGCACCGGAATCGTTTTTTGGGCCCACTCATCCCAGTTATAGATGTGGATATCGGTTCCGCAGATAGCGGTTTTGTGGACCTTGATCAGAACGTCATTACCACCCACCGAGGGGATAGGAACATCCTCAAGCCACAGCCCTTCCTCGGCACGTTTTTTGACCAATGCTTTCATGTCAGAAGCCGTCCAATTGACGTTGGTTACAGGGCATTTTATGCATAATCGCGGCATTTGGATGTCTGCCGCTGAAAATTTTTTTACCCGTCAAACACAGTGCGACATCCCCGTCATAGCGGGTTCAGCGCGGCGTATGGGTGCAGCTGGCTTGCATCCACCTCAAGTTGATGCCAATTCGCTCCACTGCAGGGTCTGCCCAGGTGTAAGACACTGCGCGGTCCTCCCCCGGCCGATACGCATAGAGCACAACGGAAGGCCGGTTAGGGTCGACAGGCCAGCGCACGTTGCGCAGTTTGATCCCCACCTCTTGGGGGTCATCCTCGTCGGTACTGAGCCAGACCATGCCGCCCTGATCATAAACCTCTAGCCCGCGTCGGAAGGTCCAGTCTCCGTCACGCTGCCGTGCCGTTATCCAGCATTCGAAGCGCCGGGCCTTGCGGTTTTTGTGCGGCACACCAGCGGGATGCCCAAATACCACATTTCCCGCCTCGTCCCGGGCGCGATCGCTGATCCAGAGCGCGTCTTGGGTTAACAGCAGATCATCGTTAAAAATAATGCGTTTATTGCTCTCTCTAGACACATAGGAGCAGGCATCGGGCTCCATATAACCGACAAAGTGATTCGCTCGCCGCTGCCAAAAGACATCGCACCCCGATAAAACACGGGTCTGCTCGGGCGTTAACCCGGCGAGCTTTGCGGGGTCGAGGTGCGCATCGACCAAGGGCGCCACGTCATTAGGAGTGTAAATCGTGAGGCGGATCGCGTTTGCTTCGTAATCGGGCCGGAAGGCATAAATACGCTGCCGATAAATTTGGGCAGGGTCGTCGTTGAGGTGCTGCTGCACATAAAAGACATGTTGCCCAAACGCCGGTAGCTCAGCGGGCTCGAAGACATGATGGATACGCTCGTGGCGCAGCGACTCATCGATCCCCTGCTCTTCCTCGAAATACACCTGCTCCTGATTGTCATAAACCCCGGGAAACCACTCCATCATAATGCGGAAGTCTTTGTCCAAAATCGCGGCCTCGTCGCCGCGCGCACTGAGCGCCACCGAACACAGCGCAATCCAAAACAGTCGTTTCATGATCCCTCCCCTTTGGTAAAGACACCCAGATGCGGCTTGCGTGCCCATCTGATATCGACACAATGGCATCACAGGCCGGTGGCCGCCAGCACCCGCCATTGCCTTTGTGCCGGTTTGAACCTAGGTTTACGGCCAACGATGCAAAAAGCGCAGCGATGTAGCGGTATTTACCACTGGCGTCGGGCGCGCAATACCTAACCCATCAGCGGGGCACTGTTATGAAACCATTGGAAGGCGTCACCATCCTCGAGTTCTCGACGATGATTACGGCGGCGTTGGCAAGCATGATGCTCGCCGAGCAGGGCGCGAGAGTCATCAAAGTAGAGCCCAGCGATTCGGGCGACCCCATGCGATACATCGGCGCGCGCAAAGGCGATATCTCCTCGCTGTTCGCGGGATGTAATCGGGGTAAAGAATCCATCAAGATTGACCTTAAGAGCGAGGCGGGTCAGACGGTCATTCGTGACATGATTCCACAGGTGGATGTGGTCATTCATAACTTTCGCCCGGGAACCATGGACACGCTGAATCTGGGTTGCAATGCGCTCCAGTCGATCAACCCCCAACTCATCTACATGGCTATCTCGGGATTCGGTACTGAAGGACCGCTCCGCCGTGCTCCGGCCTACGACCCGATTATTCAGGCACATTCGGGAATGGCTGCCACTCAGGGCAGCGACGAATCTCCCGCCTTCATCCGCTCACTCCTATGCGACAAGATCACGGCGTATACCGCCAGCCAGGCCGTCACCAGCGCGCTATTTGCGCGCGAGCGCAACGGCAAGGGTCAGCTGATTGATCTGTCCATGCTCGATGCCGGTCTCTTTTTTATGTTCCCCGACGGCTTCCAGAATCATGCGCTTCTCGATGAGGATGCGATTCCGGGCGGGCTATTAATCGATATCCTTTACGACCTGACTCTCACGAAGGATGGTGGCATCACGGTAGCCGCTGCCAATCAGGAGATGCAGGGGCGTATGCTCAATGCCATCGGACTGCTTCACCTGCTGCAGGATGAGCGCTTCAATACGATGAAAAAATTGATGGAAAATCTGCTCGCCTTTCGAGAGCTGGTCGCTGAAAAATGTCTGCAGTACACCAGTGACGAATTGCTTCACCTGCTCCGCGAGGTCGAGGTGCCCTGCGCAAAGTGCCTAAGCCGTGACGAAGTGCTCGCTCAGGAGCAATTGAGTGCCAACGACAGCATCGCGGAAGTAGACCACCCTCATCTGGGCAAAATGCGTATCGTCAAAGCACCGCCGCGTTTCGGGGGGGAGCGGCTGGCGCCTTCGCGCCCTGCTCCGGCTCATGGCGAGCATACCGAAGACGTGCTCAGCTCTTTTGGACTGGACAGTGACCGCATTGAGCGTCTTCGTGCTGAAGGGTTACTGGGATAGCCGAACACTTTACCCCGCGCAGTTGTGCCGAGGTCTCAGTGCCCATTAGACAGGGCTATTGCGCAGTAAACCCGCCATCCACACTGAGTATCGCGCCCTGGCACAAACTCGAGTCCGGCGAGGCGAAGAACAGGATCGCGCCGGCCACTTCCTCAGCCGTACCCATCCGACCGATAGGCATGACGCCCCTCAGCATACTCTTGGCCTCTTCCTTATCGGGCATCAGGTCGGTCCAGCGCTCCATCATGGGCGTTTCGATCACCCCCGGGCAGACACAGTTTATCCGCACGCCGGTGGCAGCAAGCTCGATGGCCATGTCGCGAGTAAAGACTACCAGCCCGCCTTTGGCGCTCCCATAGGCGGTAGAGAGCGGGAACCCCACCAAACCATTGAGTGACGAAATATTAATCACGCTGCCCGAGCCGCACTCGACCATGGGCGGCACAAAATGCTTACAGAGCAGCCACGGTCCTTTGAGGTCGGTGTCGAGCACTCTGTCCCACTCTTCCTCCGTTGTATCGCTATAGGTCTTGTTGAGCTCCGAGCCCGCATTGTTGACCAGCACGTCGACTCGGCTCCATCGGTCATAGACCGCCTCAGCGGCCTGGGCGACTGCTGACTCAACGCGCACGTCGAGTTCCAGTGCAAAATGTGCCGGACCCAGTTCCGACGCCAGCGCCTCGGCAGCAGGAAGATCGCGATCGAGAATGCACACCTCAGCACCCTCTGCAACGAACCGTCGAACCGTCGCAGCGCCAATGCCACTGGCACCGCCCGTCACCACACATTTCAAATCCTGCAACCGCATCTGCATTCCACTCCCTTAATGAGGAGGTTTATCAAACACCAAAGCGATCGTAGCGGCAAATACCTGCGAAAAAGTCAGGGCTAGGGAGTAAATGTGGATTGAGAGACGTCATAACAGTGAAGGAGCACATTATGACCACATCAGATACCTATTCGATCGTCACAGCGGCAGCCGTACTGCTGGTGATGGCGGCCTCTATAATCTAATCCGTTACACCGGCAACGGCTCGAAGATGAGTTCGATCCGAAATGCCGGCGCAAGGCTTTTACCTCGACGGCTTAGTCAGTGATTGCCCAGACGATTCGTCTAACAGTGCTGTGCGCATTATTGTGCGCGCAAATGGGCAGAATCATGCTGTTGTAGGCGGTACGCTCCAACTCTATCAGGGCGCAGTCATCGTCAATTTCCTGAGTTGCGACCCCAGATTAATCTGAGGCCTAACCCAAACCTTGAGCCTTACTTGACGACATAAACGTCATGAGTCAAGGAACCGGTAGCGGCGTCAAACACAATTTTATCGAGGTTCTGAGTACCGTCGCTAATTTTGAAGAAAACATGCATCGTGAACGTCGTGCCATCGCGGTAGTAAGCGCCCGGGCCAGAACCCGATACAAAGGTGCCGTCCTGCAACGCGCCTCTGCCTTCTCCCTGCACCGTGCCCGCCATGCCACCCGGATCAGCCGTCAGCGTGTAAGTCGTGTATACCCGCCCGTACTCGCCCATATCACCCACTGCCGTAATGGTTCCGCCACCCTGAGCCAGGTTTACTGACGTAATCGTCATCTCCGCAGGCTCTTGGCGTGCCTCAAAAGAAAGTTTATTACCGTGACCATCAGCGATCACGACATTGGCGAAACACAGCGCAAGCACTGCTACGAAATAATTTTTCATTGGCTACTCCTTTTATTCTCGATTTTAAAAACTGCAAACATAAACAGCTACTGCCAGCCGACACGATCAAACACCATCACCGCGGTCGCCTGATGAGTACCCAATTCAGCCGCATTCAGCGTCTCTTCCTTGAACTCCCCCAAGCCCACAACCGTCGACGAAGCGCCGATACCTGGGACAGCGGGGTATTCGGCGTTGCCGTCAGCAAATAAGCTTTGCGCATTGTCACTGGTCAAATACTCCAGAAACTGAATGGCGTTACCTCTATTTTTTGACGACGCGACAACACCTGCACCGCTGATATTTATATGTGTTCCATTAGTTTGCTGGCCCGGGAAAACAATGCCTACCGCTGACGCTACCGCCAGATCGGCGGGATCGTCGGACGCTGCCAGTCGAGCGAGATAGTAAGTATTGACGACCGCTATTTGGCACTCGCCACTGGCCACAGCCCGGATTTGGCCCGTATCGTTGCTTTGAGGAGGTCTGGCAAAATTTTCGACAACACCCTCAGCCCAAACCTCTGCGGCTTCTTCGCCCATTCGAGCAATGATGCCGGCCATCAGCGAGATATTATAAATATTACTCGAGGAGCGGATACAGACCTTGCCTCGATGCGCGGGGTCCGCGAGATCACCGTAGTCGCCCAGCGGCACTGGGAGCCCCGCCTCAAGGTTATAGACGATGACTCGCGCTCGCTTTGACAACCCAAACCACAGGTTTTCAGGATGCCGCAGGGGCGCTGGCAATCGCTCGCTGAGTATCGCCGAGTCGACTGACTGAAAGATTCCCGCCTGCTCCGCTCGCCAAAGACGTCCTGCGTCTACGGTAATGAGGATGTCAGCGGGACTGGCCTTACCTTCGCTCTGAATCCTGGCAATCAACTCATCTGCGCCTGCCTCAATCAGGTTAACCGTGATCCCGGTAGCCTCAGTGAAGTTATCGTAGAGAGCCAGATCGGTATCGTAGTGCCGGGAAGAATACAGATTCACTTCACCGGCACCAGTCAACGGCCTGTCAGTGTCGCAGGCACTCAGCAACAAAGCGGTGATACACATAACGGCGGCAAACGGTGAGTGGCGCATATCAGTAACCCATAATCGAAGCAGAATTTTTAATCGTAATGAGAATCATTATATTTTGCAATTTATTGTCGCTTTTCCGCAAACACACTCCCAGCTAAGGGTTTTATGCGAACGCGCATTCCGGCCTCCACAGATACCCCCTCGGGTCTCACGCAATCCACTACGGTGACGCCGGCATCCTGCTTTGACCTGAGATAAATGCGGTCAAATCGTCCTACAGCACGAATCTTTTCCACCACGAATCCCGCCGAGTCGACGGCAATCAGCAGATTATCTGCGTTCACGACGAGCCTGACAGCGCCATTTGGCGCGGTCGGATCGATCAAAGCCGAACGGTCCCACACCCCCACATCAGTTCGGATACCATCGTCATCGATGACGGCGTTAAGCACCTGTGGATCGCCAAAAAGCTGTGCGCCATAGGCCGACGTCGGTGCATCGTACAAGGACTGAGGCGTTCCCGTTTCAACCATAGCGCCGCTATCCAGCACCACCACGCGGTCCGCCATTGCCAACACCTCATCGGGATCGTGCGTCACGAATAATCCGACCGAGCCGGTGTTACGGATAATTTGCCAGGCATCCTCACGTAATGCCCGGCGCAAGGGCACATCGAGATTTGCATAAGGCTCGTCAAACAGGAGCACCCGTGGTTCTGGTGCCAGAGCTCGCGCCAGCGCAACGCGCTGGCGTTGGCCTCCAGACAAACTATCTGGAAAGCGATCCCCCATATCTGGTAAGCCAACCCGGTTAAGCCAGTCGAGAGATTGCTTACGCCCAGTTTTTTTCGTCAAGCCAAATGCAATATTGTCTGCAACGCTCATGTGCGGAAAAAGTGCTCCCTCTTGAAACACCATCCCAACCGAGCGCTGCTCTGGCGGCAAACTTATCGAAGGGTTCGCCAAAGCGGTGCCATCAAGACTGATCTGCCCGCGCTGCACCCTCAGCAATCCGGCTACAAGCCGAAGCAACGTGGTCTTACCGCACCCTGATGGTCCGATTAAACAGGTAATCTGGCCGCTATCGCAACGAAATGAAATGTCTTTGAGCACCCCACTTTCATTGAATTGGTGCGACAATTTATCGATTAATAGCATTTCAACACACTACCACTGAAATAACGGCACGCGGCAGTTTATGCGCAACTCATTAACGCGATCTAGCGCCCTTTGGACACTGACCGCCTGGCTCATAGCGGGCCTGGTGTGCGTGCCTATTTTGGTCACGCTATTTTCCATCACCACCGCACCCAGTCCGATTTGGGAGCACTTAAAAGCCACAGTGCTCACCGAGTATGTTGTGAATTCGATCGTCCTTATGGGACTCACCGGGACGTGCTCATTAGTCCTTGGCGTTTCAACTGGCTGGCTGATCGGCGCCTGTACTTTTAGAGGGCAGCGCACTCTGGCCTGGCTGTTAATGCTACCGCTAGCCGCTCCTGCCTACATTGTGGCCTATGTCTATACCGATCTTCTAGAAGTGTCTGGCCCAATACAGACCACCATACGACTATGGCTGTCTCTTCAGATCGACGAACTGCAGTTGCCATCGATCCGTAGCATGCCCGGTGCCGCACTGCTCTTGTCATTGGTTTTGTATCCCTATATCTACCTGCTGTCTCGCAATAGCTTCGCAGGACGTTCAGGGGCCCAGTTTGATGCCGCCAGGGTCTTGGGACATGGCCCGTACAGTGCGTTTTTTCGAATCGCGCTCCCGGCCGCTCGCCCCGCCATTATTGGCGGTCTCGCCCTTGTTTTGATGGAGACTCTCGCGGATTTTGGCGTAGTGAGTTACTTCTCGGTGCCCACCTTTTCTACCGGCATCTACCGCACCTGGATTGGGCTAGGTGACACAGAAGCTGCCCTGAAGCTGGCGTCACTGATGTTGCTGTTCGTGATCGCCCTAGTGGGCATTGAAGAGTTCAATCGCCGAACCTCGGTTGACCGCAGCGACCTGTCACGCGCCTCCCCGATTACACTTACGGGAGGTCGTGCTGCGATCGCCATAACGGTCTGCGCCGTCCCCGTTATTTTTGGGTTCGTGCTGCCGGTTTGCACGCTCGCGATTTATGCTGTGACGCACTGGGACCCATTACTGAGCAGAAACTTTGGCAGTCTTGCCCTGAACAGCACCTCACTCGCGGTCACGACAGGCGTGCTAGCGACCTTGATCGCCTTTGCATTGGCGTACCTGAAGCGCCTGTCCCCCAGCCCGCTCAGTCACAGCCTGATCCGGATATCGACACTGGGTTACGCACTACCCGGTATATTATTGGCCGTCGCCATTCTTGAAGCCGCGGGCGCACTCAACCAATGGCAGGCTGAGTGGTGGCCAGCCGGCACCAGCGTCGTTCTCTCAGGCAGCGTGGCGATCCTGCTCTACGCGTATCTCTGCCGCTTTCTGACGGTAGCCTATCAGTCCGTCGACGCCGGCTTTTCCGCTATCTCACACGATGTCGACGCCGCAGCGCGGACGCTAGGTGCCGGGCCCGGGCAGACGCTTTGGCGCATTCATTTGCCGCTGTTGAAACCAAGTATGCTCGCTGCCACGCTCCTGGTATTCGTAGATGTTATGCGTGAACTTCCCGCCACACTGATATTGCGGCCCTTCAACTTCGACACCTTGGCCACCCGCGTATATCGGCTGGCAAGTGATGAGCGCCTTACAGATGCATCGCTCGCCGCTATTTTTATTGTGCTGGTGGGCGTAATACCCGTGCTATTGCTTCATCGCTCTGCAAACATGAAGCGGCTCGATTAGCGAGCATCATAATGTTCGCGCAATGAGGACAAGAACAAGGGCACGCCGCCCGACTTAGCCAACGGAGAGACACCTAATTGGAGCGTGATGGACGGGCCCAGATGCGTCTATTTGGTGTGCTGAATGTTGTACGACATCAATAACCCGATTGGGTCTGACCGCGAGCGATTCTTAAGTATCTGAATATATGATAGAAAGTTGGTCGGTGTGAGAGGATTTGAACCTCCGACCCCTTCCTCCCGAAGGAAGTGCGCTACCAGGCTGCGCCACACACCGTAGTGATCAGGGTACCAAAACGTGAAATGCTGGCCAAGATTCTTGCCTTGGCGTCAGTAAATCTCGGCCCACTGAGCAATGCCCTGACTCAGCAAGCTAAAGCCGGCCACCACCACGATCAGCAGAAAGATCAGGAATAGCGGTTTGAACGGCTTGCGTTCGACCGCATTCACGCCCCGCGCCAAAAAAGCATTCACCTTCGCTTGGTCAGTGTCTGAAAGTTTTTGCGGCGCTTCGATGCCTGATTGTGGGTCGCTTTCCTGCACGGCAAGTCATTCTTGTTGAGGCGAGCCTGCACTCTATCGCTTAGGGCCGACAGGACCAAGCCCCGCAAAGGGATGTTCGAGAAGCGCCCGCATTGGCCAGCTGGGATGTTCTCGCAAACTCCGCGAGTCAGCATACTGACCGTTACCGCACTTTTTTCCCCGCCGTTGAGCGATTTTGGTTTCAGCGGACTCAGGGTATTGAGCGGGGTTAACACACCCAAGATTAATGTGTCTGGAGCAGGGAAATGGATGTCAGCCATTAGCTTAAGCCGCCTTCACCGGGGTGTTAGCCGCCTAGTTCATTGGCTCGCCCCAGCCGAATGCCTGCTCTGCATGGCACCACATAGCAACACTCGCGCCATCTGTGCGAATTGCGAGGCCGGACTGAGCCGCAACACTCACTCCTGTCATCGCTGCGCGCTTCCGCACTTACCTAGCGCACTTTGCCGTGATTGCAGATACGCCCTCCCTCATTTTGAAACAACCCATGCCCCCTATCTGATGCGCACCGGCATCAGAGACCTGATTCATCAGTGGAAGTTTCAGAACCGACCTCACTTGAGTACGCTGCTCGCGTCTTTATTTGTCGAGGCAACATTTGGCGAGGCAACTCGGTTGAGCACGACTGGATTGGGGTATAGCGCCTCAGCAGGGCCCACGGTACTGGTGCCAATCCCTACTCAGTGGCGCCGGCAAGTGCAGCGAGGTTTTGACCACACCTGGGTGCTGGCACACGCGCTCAAATCTCAACATTACCCCTCCCTTATGGTTCGGCCTTGGCTGCGAAACCGCGGGCCCCGAAAAGCGCAGCATCTGCTTGATCGGGCGACCCGCTGGCAAGACGCCACTGATCGATTTACCGCCGACTCCAAACTAGCCGGTCACCGCGTGATTCTCGTCGACGATGTCATGACCACCGGCGCCACCGCCCGCGCCGCCGCGCGGGTCTGCCGAGAGGCAGGGGCAGAGTCAGTGGAGGTATGGTGTCTTGCCAGAACCCCCGCCCCCATCACCGCGCGGTAACATAGGGCCTTTAGTTAAGGGGGTGTCGAATGACCCATCCTTATGAGGGGCTAACCCCAGACTGCGTGGTCGACTGTGTCGAGGCCATTGGCTTACAGAGCGATCTGAGATTGCTCGCGCTCAATAGCTACGAGAACCGCGTGTACCAGGTGGGGCTGGAAGATGCCGATCCGGTGATCGTCAAGTTCTATCGGCCGGAGCGCTGGACCCGTGCTCAGATTCTGGAAGAACACGCCTTTGCGCAGGAGCTCGTCGATAACGGTCTCTCGGTCGTGGCGCCGATACCCATTAACGGCGACACCCTCCATGAGGCAGAGGGCTTTCTGATCGCAGCCTTTTTGCGTCGCGGGGGCCATGCTCCAGAGCTCGATAACTTCGATCACCTGCTGGGTCTTGGGCGCACACTCGGCCGCATGCATGGCGTAGGTAGAGCGGCTCCCTTCACGCAGCGTATCGACTACACCCTGGAACGCTGGTTGATCGAACCCATGGCCTACCTGAGCGAGGCATGGGTGCCGGCCGAGCTGCGCCCCGCGTGGGACAGCCTCGCTAAAGATTTAATCGATCGCGCCACCCGCCTGATGTCTGACTACACGCCTAAAGAAGGTCTCCGGGTGCATGGCGACTGTCACGTAGGCAACATTCTCTGGCGCGACGACACACCCCATTTTGTCGATCTTGATGACTGCGTGACCGGTCCCGCGATTCAGGATTTATGGATGTTTCTGTCAGGTGATCGATCACAGAGAGAGCGGCAACTCGCAGAACTGATTGGCGGTTACGAGGAATTTCATGACTTTGACCCCAAAGAAATCAAATGGATTGAAGCGTTGCGAACCGCAAGAATGGTTTACTACAGCGCCTGGCTCGCGCGGCGCTGGGACGATCCGGCCTTTCGCATCGCATTTCCCTGGTTTGGCCGGGAGCGATATTGGGCAGATCAGATTCTTGCGCTGCGTGAACAGCTCGCGCTACTGGAAGAAGAACCGCTCCGGCTCTTATAACCGCACACCCACGCTGATCTAACCGCCACGGCGAGCCGCGGGGTAAATCAGCGTCCACACCCAGAACCAGAAGCGATTCTTAGACAAGACATACCGATCAAGGTCCTTGAACTGTTGCGCGGTCTTGTCGGGATCCGCATACAG
>Ga0315315_10001426_pt1 | contig 21864 bp, 18 predicted proteins | sample M140m3416metaG_FD_203699 | JGI IMG/M metagenome (GOLD analysis project Ga0315315, IMG submission 203699) | Ammonia-oxidizing marine archaeal communities from Monterey Bay, California, United States - M1 40m 3416 | ecosystem: Environmental > Aquatic > Marine > Intertidal zone | place: USA...
GTCAGACTTGGGATCACCATTGATCCGGAACGCATTGGTGACCGCAACCGCCGCGACGGAAACGCCATGTAACACCAAAGCCCACCCAATACGCCTCGAGGTCGACCGTTGTCGCTCCGAACGACTGACTTTCTTTGAACATGCCACCTGCGAACAGGTCGAGATCAATTCCTGGAAGCACATTGGGGACTCCAATTCCCGCACTGATTCGATTCTGGCTGATGTTTGGCAATAACGCGCGAATGTAATCAACACTGGTTTGAGGCGTGATACCTCCAATGGACGCGGCGGGCGAAGTCTTGGACGCATTTTCCACAAAGGTGTAACCGCCTCGGAGCCGGATTCCGCGATCCGTTGTGTACTGCACGCCTGTTTGCACCGCTAACTGGTCGTCCCACAGGCTTCCCCAGAAATCAGTGTCTTCCCACATCATGTACTGAAGATCCAAAGCAACGAGAAGTTTTCCACAACACAAACTCTCGTCAGCGATTCCAATTCCGAAAATGTTGGGCAGTTCCATATCCAGATCCTGATAAGGCAACGGCCCTACTTTGATGAAATTCTCGAAGACATGCTTCTCTTTGGTTAGCCAAAATGCCCCAATCGTAGTTCTATCGAACACATCGTAGGTAAGCCCCAAGTTCCCGCGGACGCCATAATCAGGTGTTGATGCAGATTGCCCTGCAAACACACCGTCCATCTGAGCGGTCGAAATATTGAGTCCCGCTCCAAATGACAATCGGTCCGTGAGTTGCACGCCAATCGCGGAGGCCGTGCTCAACACCATGAACTCGGCGGAAGTACCATTGCTGCCTGTTGCTTCCCGGTAGTCGACACCCAACCCAGATGCGGTGATCAGGCCCAGTCCGGCGGTAACAGGTAAGCCAAGAGCGGTGAAGTCCTGCGTCGCAACGATATTTCCGATCAGCGATCCTGGTCGATCAGACTTTTGCTTGAATGGCGCTACCGGACCAATGGTCGCCTCGTTATCAAGGTTGAAAGTGGGTTCAATCCAAGCCCCCGAAAAACTGAAATTCGTTCCTTTGTGTTGTGTCAACGTTGCCGTATTCAGAACCATGGAGCTCTGCACATCCTGAGGTCGCGCAATCCCAGTTCCCGCCATGCCTCCGGCGGCAGGCAGTGCGTTGGCACGCAATTCGACCCCAAATACCTGAGCATGACTTTCGCTCTGCAGTACACAGCTACCGAGCATTCCGGCCACCACAACCCACCAATAACGCATGAACATCCTGACGACTCCGTTTCTGGTTCCTTCCATCAAACAATTCACACCGCCACTCACGGAAAAAACGGTGAGAAACAGGCGGAGTTAAAGGAATCGGCCTACACTCCTTCACCGATGCAATCAACCCATCGCGGAAATCTGTTTTCCAATCCTCCTCTGCTGCACGATTATCACGCTCTGCGCGACCCCTACCCCCTGAAAAACCCGCATCCGTGTTTTCAGTCGTTGCGTAGCACGCGCGAGTTAAAACTGCGGCACTACGCTTCATGTTCATGAGCCGCCTGAACAAACAGCGATTGGACAGATGTCCGAATAAATACACGGTCAGCAACATCTGAATCGTGCATGAAGCGAGCTGGCACGGCAACAAGGAGGCCTTCACTCAGAAAGGCCAGCAACATCAACAGAACGAGCGTAATCCACTTTGTCTGCCTGATCGTTCAACCACTAGTTTTTCAGAATTCTTGCCCCAGACGTACCGATAAGAATCATTCCAAGGCTGGACTCACATTCATAAGCACGGATGTTTCATCATCTACGGAGGAAAATCCGTGCGCAAACTGTTCCCCTTGATTCTTATTGTTGTTGCTGGCTGCGGTTCGAGCGGACGCAACGTCTTTCGACCTGCCACCAATGCTGGCTGTGCAGCAACTCCCTGTGATTCATCCTGTGGCTGCAATGAGCCAACGGGTGAAGTGATGCTCAATGAGTATCCCGTCACTGAGACACCAATTTACGCTGAATAAGCGTAGCAAAGATAACAAGCTGATTCGGAACCTCGTTCGTTACCTATTGCCCTCGCAGTCGGTGCGTGCTGCGCTGCTACCACGCGAGTGCGATCAGTAAAGCTTGGTACGATTCCACTGAATCATGCGTCTATTGCACTGAAAATCGGCTTTCGCTTTGACAGGTCGAGTGATCTCGGCTGCGCCAAAGAGCTCTGTACAAAAGCCGCAACTGCTTCTGATTAGCCTGCCGCGTCCCCGCGCCGGCTACCGGCAACGGGGTACAGACGAAAATTCACTTCATCTCAGGAAGGTGGCTTGAATTTGGGAGCCGCAGGCTCCGAAGGTTCATCCTCAATCTCATCGCTGGTGCCAGAAGACACCGAGTCATCGCCAAGGAAAGTGTTCTTGGCTTCCCGTTCAGCAGTTTTGAACTGCTGCTGGACATCATTGAGGCCTCGACGGAATTCGCGATAACTTCCCCCAAACTTGCGCGCAACCTCGGGGAGGTTGCTTCCAAACAGGAGAACCGCAATCACACCGATCACCACCATCTCAAAGGGACCAAGCCCGAACATCGCTAATTTGACTCGTCAGAGGAGGCTGGCTGGTCTTCTTGTTCGACGGTCTCGGACATACCGCGTTTGAACTCATTGGTGCTACGCCCGAGATTTCGCATCAGAGAGGGCAGCTTCGATCCACCAAACAGCAACAAGATGATGCCGGCGATGATTGCTAGCTCTAACGGCCCAGGTGCGCCAAAGCCCAAAAACAGGCTATTCATGATCATGATTCACTCTCGCAAAGAGGTTCTAGTAGGAGAACCCCAACGCTGACCGGCGAAAGCGGGTAGGTCGATCGCCCAAATAAACTCGGGTCGAACACCTCCTGGACCGACGTGTCGGGGGATGTGCAGCGAGCATACAAGCTCACCTCCGTACATTCTATTACGATTCCTCACTTCGTCAAAGGCATCGGGGTGCAGAAACAAGTCCAAACCTGAATGAGCAATCACCCAAACCTGCGCAAAACCCTTATTTTCCGGATCACCCAGAAAAAGGGCATCCGCAACACGAACGCCGCAAAAATGCATGCACCGTTGGTAGATCAACATCAACGGGCCATTTCAGAACGCCGAAGCCTTGACAAGACAGGGACAATCAGTGATCATGGACTTACTGAGATTGATTCTCATTAAGGAAAAATAAATGGACACCACACTCGACCAACTCGAGCCCGGACAGCGAGCCAATATCGTCCGTATCTCGGGTGCCGATGGAATCGCTTCACGGTTGCGTGAAATGGGCTTTGTTCCCGGTGAGCTTGTGCATTTCGTTCGCCCAGCCCCCCTGGGTGATCCGTTGAAATGTTCCGTCCATGGCAGCCGAATTGCGGTTCGCTGCGGTGAAGCTCGGCGTGTGTACGTCGAGCCGATTGGCTAATCCCTTTTTGAGCAATGACTGTTCGGCGAGTTGCATTCCCGCCGCTGCCAAGATGCTGCACTTGGACCCCACCCCCACCCTGGCACCGTTGACTGATCACGGGCGTCCACCACAAAGCCGTTACCACCATGGCATCTGCTCCCAATGTCGGCGCCGCCGAAATTTCAGGACACCCCCGAGTCGCCTTGGTCGGTAATCCGAACACTGGAAAGAGCACCTTATTCAACGCCTTGGCGGGAATGAATGTGCGGACGGGTAACTATCCCGGTGTTACGATTGAGAAGAAGACCGGTCTTTGTGAACTAGAAACAGGCAAGATCACGGTCGTTGATTTACCTGGCACCTATTCGCTTGCCCCTCGCTCCCCCGACGAGTTGGTCGCCGTGGAGGTTCTGACGGACAACGTCACCCAGCCTGGGGGCGTGAATCTGATCGTCTGCGTTGTCAACGCGCTGTTACTGCAACGTAATCTGTTTCTCGTCAGTCAACTGCTTGAACTAGGTAAACCCGTCGTTGTCGCCTTGAACATGATCGATGTTGCCGAGTCACGCGGCATGCAGATCGATGTCAAACGCTTATCCGAACAGCTAGGCGTCCCAGTGGTGGCCACCTCTGCAGCGAAACGGACTGGCATCGACGAGCTGAAACAAGCCATTGCCCAGCAGCTGGGCACCACCCCAGAGCAGCACAAACGCACCCGCATTTTACCGCCAGAGTTCTACACATCGGTGGCGCGTTTTCGCGATTCTCTCATAGCAACCAACAGTGAGAAAAACGCTCATTTGCCGGATGACTACTTACTGGAGCGGATGATCCTTGATCGGGGTGGCGAACCCGAAACACAAGTGATCGCCAAATTTGGACCGTCTGCCGCCGAAGCGCTTATCAAGACGCGTGCGGAGCTCACGAAAGCCCTCGGTGATCCGATCGACATTGAATGCAATGCTCGCTACGCATGGGCCAAGACCAAGCTTGAATCCGTCTTCAAAAACGATTCCCGTCCCTCCTCACCGGTGACTGATCGCCTGGATGCGATCTTGACTCACCGCGTCCTTGGATTGGTTTGTTTCGTATTCACGATGTTTTTGATTTTCCAATCCATCTACACCTTCGCTGCGTTGCCGATGGACTTGATTGACGCTGCAACTAGCGGTTTATCAGATGCTGTGTGCAGTGTGATGGAACCGGGGCAGCTTCGCAGTTTGATCACAGACGGAATTATCGCTGGCGTTGGTGGCGTCCTGATTTTCCTGCCTCAAATCGCATTGTTGTTTCTATTTCTGGCTTTGCTGGAAGATTGTGGCTACATGGCCCGTGCAGCGTTCCTCGTTGATCGCATCATGACAACGTTTGGGCTCAGTGGAAAATCTTTCTTGCCGATGATGAGTTCATTCGCCTGTGCAGTTCCGGGCGTGATGGCGGCTCGGGTGATTGAAAATCGCAGAGACAGATTTGCAACCATTATGGTAGCTCCGTTGATGAGTTGTAGTGCAAGGCTACCTGTGTACCTGCTATTGATTGCCGCGTTCATCCCAAGCACAACGTATTTGGCTGGCTGGCTTTCTCTTCCAGCCATCGTATTGATGTCGATGTATCTCGTGGGGGTGGTTGCCGCTATCCCTGTCGCGTGGATCCTGAAGAAGACGTTATTGCGTGGTGAAGTTGCCCCATTTGTACTGGAGTTACCTGAATACAAGGTGCCATCGCCCAAAGTCGTACTGTCACGTGTTTGGTCTGCCAGCAAAGCTTTTGTGATCCGAGCTGGCACCCTGATTTTTGCCGCTTCGATCTTGATTTGGTTCGCTGGTTTTTGGCCGGGCGATCACACCAACCAGTACCGCATGGAAGCTGAGTTGGATGCAATGCAGGAACCCTCATTAGCAAGACAGGCCCTGATCGCCGACCTGAACGCCGAAAGCAGTCGTCTGCTTGAAAACAGCATGCTGGGTCGCACGGGGCATCTGATTGAACCGATCGTTCGACCTCTGGGATGGGACTGGAAGATAGGCGTTGGTGTGTTAGCGAGTTTTCCAGCACGAGAAGTCATCATTGCGACACTCGGGACCATTTACAGTCTCGGCGGTGACGCCGAAGAAGAGGGGTTGGTGGGTGCGCTTCAAGCCTCAACCTATGACGATGGCACACCGGTCTACTCCGTCCCGGTTGCCCTGTCAGTGATGGTGTTTTTCGCCCTATGCGCTCAATGTGTCAGCACATTGCTGGTAATCCGACGAGAAACAAATTCGCTGTTTTGGCCATTCCTTAGCTTTTCTTACATGACTCTGTTAGCCTATTTTGGGGCGTGGCTGACTTATGCCGTCTCAAGCCAACTGCTGTAAATCGATCCCCAAAATCCAGAAACGCCTAGCAGATGGAAATTCAAGATCTCGTCGCGTTCACGATCGTGCTGCTCGCTGCAGCGTGGTTGACCCGACGCATCTATCGCGTCCTTAACTCTGCAGCGGGTAACAAACAGATCGGAGCGTGTGATCAATGCCCGAACAACCGAGATTCGGGACAACCTGCCCAAATTGTTGAAATCAATCAAAAACGGGTGGATGATTGACTCTCAACATCAACCGAGCGTTGCGTTAACCAACTAAGCTGGTAAGTCGTGTCCGTTTAGTCGACAAAGAGCTACAAATCAAACTTACACCGTTGAAACCGCCAGAGTCCACTCGCCACCAAGCGATGTTACCTCCCTTAAGGTAGATAGCTCGATCCCCATTTCACTTCACTGCACCCTATGAACGATGGTGATCGTCTCCTGCCAAAGCCCGTGTTCAACGACGCACGGTTTTTCTTACGTCCCCTCTCTCGCTTAATCCATAATCCACTTGCTCGCATCGCGTATTACCTTCGAATCGCCCTCCCCCTCAAGTGGGTGCGAGAAGCCAAGTGCCAATCTGCCAGCATCCTTCATCCAAACGTTGTGAATCATTAGCCTGATGAACCGACTGCTCACTTACCTTATCGAAGCGATCCGCAGCCCACGCGAACAACTCTCGCGAGGTCAGCAATTTCTCCGTAAGAGCATTGAGCTTGTCGTGTACTGCTATCGTCAATTGCAACGACAGCGTGCCGATGGCATGGCTGCTGAACTCACCTACCGCACGATATTCGCCTTGATCCCTGTCGTCGTCCTTGGCCTGGTTATGTTTAGGGTAGTAGGTGGTTTGGAAGATGTTCAGGCCAAGGTTGAAAACCAATTATTTTCGTTCTTTGGTGTACCGGATGTCTCGGCAGTCTATGAGCCGCTGCAACCCACGAATCCCATTGCCCCAGCAACTCCAACTGATCAGGATCCGGCAGTCGTTCCTACGCAGACGACCCTGGCGCCGCCTGCCCCCGAACCACAGCAGGGGCGTCAGCAGACGCAGCTACAGGCGTCCTCGCAGCCACTGCTACAGGAACCTCAATCTGCATCTGAGACCAACACATTAGTTCGTCCTGATCTCTCACCCAGCATCCGCGACCAAGCATCACTCAACAATTTCACTTCGGGATCGAACGCCACAGCTACGACGAATCCGGAAATGGTGGCCTCATCAGACCCACTGAGCACCGATCCCAGACAATCTCCTGTCGAAACAGAAGCTCAAACTCGGTCCGACGCAAACAACACCTCAGAAGTCGACGCGGCACAGCAAGCGAGAATTAGTATCCGAAGAACTCTGCATGACTTGGCTGACAAGGTCTCGTCAGTTGACTTTGCCTCAATCGGTGTTTTTGGCTTGCTTCTTTTCACCTACGCAGCAGTAGCACTTGCCAATGCAGCAGAGCATTTATTCAATCGCATCTACGAAGCTCCCTCCAAGCGTCCGGCCCATCTGAGGCTGGCCATTCACTGGTCGATCCTGACCTTGGGAGGTGGACTACTTGCGATGAGCCTGTATTTGTCTGGACAGTTGGTGGATTGGTTTGGCAACATGGAAGGCCGTGAAACACTCAAACCACTTTTAACTCATTGTGTTTCGCTACTCGCAAGTTGGATTCTGTTGTTCCTTGTTTATGCACTGATGCCCAACACCAGGGTGTCCGTACGTGCCGCGGCAGTCGGCGCGGCAGTCAGTGCCGTTTTGTGGGAACTTGCAAAGTATGGGTTTCAGATCTACTTATCAGAAGCCGTTCCATATTCGCTCTACGGTTCCCTCGGGTTAATCCCACTGTTCCTCTTTTGGATCTATTTGACGTGGCTTGTGGTGCTTTTCGGCCTGATCCTTACCTATACCCTTCAAGCACTTGGGGGGCATCTTCCAGATCAGTTCGACAGTGAGCAGCCCAATACAATCGACGGGGACCCCGACTGGATGCTTCCCATCATGTGCGAAGTTGGAAACTCATTTGAAGAGGGAGTCGTTCTGGACCATCAGAGTTTGTCCAACCGTATAGGACTTTCATCGCGAACAATCCACGAATTGGTATCGCATCTGATTGATGCCAACTTGTTACGCCAAGTGAACCAGGCTGATACTTCGGTGGGGTTAACGCTCGCCCGACCGGCTGACAAAATCCAGCTTGTCGAAATATTGGATCTTGCTCAGGGCGTTTGTCCTCCGCACAGGCATCCTGCGTGGAAGACGTTTGCAAGTTTGAAGGAAGCAGAACGGCAAGCCGCCGAGGGGAAGACACTGGCTGATGCTGACATTTGATCTAGCCGTCGTTGCATTCACTTGGAAAAGGTTTCCTTGATCTCGCACTCTCTAATTATCTGCTTCAAGTTGGGCATCATCACGTCCCGCTTGCAGAACCAGGACAAGTTCATCAACAGCACCGCAAAGGTCAACGAGTGCGACGCGCGCTAACGCAAGATCGCCCTGTTGCAATGCTTCTTCAAGCTTTTCGACCACTTCAATTGTTTTCACTGCTGCAACAACACGTGCAACACCCTTCAATGTATGAGCGTGACGTTCCACATCAACTTTGGATCCGACCTGCAACGCCTCGCTCAATTCCCCAAGCAAAACTGGAAGTTCCTCCAAGGCAGAACCTTTCACCACTTCGAACAACTCACCATCATCAGCACTGTTGGCATAGGCGGCGGTCCAATCAACCACAACGGTTTCATCCTCACCAAGGCGTTCGGCCGATTGTTTTTCAGCCACATCCACCATCTCACTGCCCTCTGCTTTCCGCGCGTGTGTGCCAGAATCCCGTTGAAACGCGTCCCCGGAGTACTTGAGCAACATGCGATGAAGCTCACGTTTACGAACCGGCTTCGCAAGGTAGTCATCCATCCCTGCTTGAATACATCGTGCTCGATCCCCTTTCATGGCGTGCGCCGTCATCGCGACCACGGGGATGTGCGTCCTTCTCACGGCTTCCAGTTCGCGAATCCTCCGCGTCGCTTCAAATCCGTTGAGGACCGGCATCTGAATATCCATCAAAACAATATCGAACTTTTGTTCTGTGAATAGTTCAACGGCTTCCTTACCATTACTTGCGATAACAACCTCATGTTTCAATTGTTGCAGCAATCCCAACGCAACCTTTTGGTTTGCAATCCCATCCTCCGCCATCAAAATCCGAAGACTTTTGGCACCATCGCCCTGTTCTTCTGATGGGGCGTTAATTAACGACATCGCCGTCAACTGCCGTTTACAACGCATCAGTGCCGCTATTAGTTCAGAAGTAACAACTGGTTTGTACAAACAGGAGTTTGTTTGCATTGCTTTGCTTCGCACAAGATCGCCATCTCCACCCACCTTTGCCAAACGAATGATTGGTATCTGTTTGAGCAGAGAATTCCAATCTGCATGTTCGGCCAACAATGCAGAACTCATTCCTTCAACTTCGACGTCAGTAATTAAGACTGGTAGAAGAGCATCTAACGCTGCCAGTTTCTTAAGCGATTCGACTGCTAGTTCCCGGTTATTGGCTATCTCAACCTGCATTCCCCAACTTTCCAGCTGAGAACGCATAGCTTCGGTTGCTCCCCGGTCCCAGTCAGCTAACACTGCAAACAATCCCGACAAGTCCGGCTGTTCCACCTCAAAAGACTCTTGATGCTTTGAGATCCCAAACCGCAAAGTGAAGTGGAACGTGCTACCCACACCGGCTTTGCTTTCGAGCCAGATATCACCATTCATCGCCTCGACGATCTTTTTCGTGATTGCGAGGCCCAAACCAGTGCCACCGAACTCGCGAGTCGTGGAGGTATCAGCCTGCTCAAAGGCTGTAAAAATTTTGGAGTGTAAATCCTTGGGAATTCCAATCCCTGTATCTTCTACAAGAAAGTGCAAGGTGACAGTTTCATCTTTCAGCCCATCCACAAGAACGTCGACGGTCACGCTTCCAGCATCAGTAAATTTGATTGCGTTACCCACCAAATTCACAAGCACCTGCCTCAATCGAGTTGAGTCACCACGTACCCAATCAGGTGTTCCGGGCGTCACATGCCACGTCAAATTTAAGTTTTTGGACTGAGCACGCACACCGAACGGTTTCATGGCAGCGGCCACCTCCTCACGAATATCAAAATCTCTTATCTCAATATCAAGTCGGCCTGACTCAATCTTTGAGAAGTCGAGAATCTCATTGATAATTTCGAGAAGGAGCTCGGCAGATTCGCGTACCACGTGCAGATACTCGCTTTTCGAGACTCCGTCCCCTGTTTCCAACGCGAGATCAGTCATACCAATGATCGCATTCATTGGAGTTCTAATCTCATGGCTCATATTTGCTAGGAAATCACTCTTGGCAGTGCTTGCTGCTTCGGCAGCGTCCTGTGCTGTTTTGTAGTCCGTAATATCCCTTGCTACACCGAACAACCCGACAATTTGCCCCTCCGAGGTTCGAAGCGGGGCCTTGGTCGTCGACACCCACACCTGAGTACCATCAGGCGTGTACTGCAGTTCCTCTTTACCGATAATCGGCGTCCCCGTCGCGATGATCCGATGCTCATCAGCAAGGTACTCACCGGATTGCTCGGGACCGTAGAGGTCACCATCCGTCTTGCTCACAAGAGCGGCTGAATCCTCGTACCCTAAATGCTGCGCCATTGCCGCGCTCGCCCGGACAATCTTACAGTCCGCATCCTTAAAATAGATCAGATCCGGAGAATGTTCCAGCAAGGTATTCAGCAAAAAGTGCTCAACTGCGAATTTGTCTTTTGCACTATTCAGCTCACGCGTCCTTGCCTCGATCATCTCCTCAATTTCTGACGTTCGGTCACCCATGCTTCTGGTGTAACCAGCCAGGATGACTGACATCAGGGATCCAAGGATGATAATTGCAATTGGCAAGCGAGAAGAGTTTGCCCGGATAAAATCCGGGGTCAAAACGGTCGTAACGTGCCAATCATCGAACGGCTTGCATAGTTCAGCATCCCGCGTCTGAAGATCAGTTCCATACCGAAGAACGGGATTAGGTATCTTATCAAACACAGTCCCTTGGCCATCCCACGCGTGCATCGCAACAGCCCGAAGTTCAGCGTTTCCATGTGCATGTTCGAAAACCACATCAACTTTACTTTCGCTCGCAAAAAACGCCTCATCGAGTAACACACCAATGTCAATGATGATCGCGTACACGCCCGTTAACTGATTCTCTCGCTCTTGTTTGCTCGATAAATCCTTCGAATAAAACTGAAGCCTTTTCTCTCGAATAAAATTGCGTCTAGCTGTCAATACGTCCCCAGTATCCGTAAAATCTGAGAAACCGCCCCCTTCAAATAGGTCGTAAACCGGTCGCATCACAGCAACAACATACTTTTCTTTCCCTCCGACCTCCGGCAAACGAAACGGCCGACTTATTGTGTAGTGCTGAGCATCAGTCAGAATTGAATCGATGGCGTCCTTGCAGGCTGGGATCGCTCCGAAATCCAATCCGTTCAAAAATAGTCGATCAACATTTTTGTTAGACAAAAATGCGGGAAAAGAGATTTGGGTATCCTGATCCTGCTCATATCCCTCTGGTATCCAAATGCTGGACTCCGGATCAACCTGCGTTAAGCGTCCCTCCACTTTATCGCGTTCCGAGCGTGTCAACCGCGGCAACCAACAAGCGTAGAGCACCGATTTTTCGCCGGTGAAGTCGGTATCGAAACGCTCATAGAAATCAGAAAGGTTATTTTCGTAGGAATTTCCTGGGCGACTTCCAAGCCAAACGCGTCCAGCTACGGCGGCACGAAATGCGTTTTCGACGACACGACACTGAAGCGTACTGACAGCCTCCCCACGCTGCAGGATCATGTCAGTCTCATTTTGTCGAATAAAGCAAAACGCGAGAAACGTAATCAGCAAGCCAATGCAAAGAACGGTAAGCGTCCCAAGGTACGATAAACGTTTACTCTTCGTTGCTATTTCTTCGGACATTCAAACCTCCAACGAACACCTAGCCCCCCAGCGAACGCTCAGCTGAAAGGTACACGCAATTCTTCGCCGTTCTACGCGCCTCGAAGCAGAAAATAAACCGTCGCTAAAGAACCATTCCTGTACGGAGAATAATTAAGACTGTTTGCTTTCAGCCGCCCTGCCTGCACGTTCAACTTACCAGATACTCTCACTATCGGGGGGGTGGCTACGCCGATCCGTATTTTTCAACACAAAGAGCGAAGCTCTTCACGGAGTCTTTGGTGCTGTTCATTTAACGGCGCCATCCCAACCCAATTGCTTCACCAACTACCAACAGACATCACGTGCAACACCGATCAATGTGCCTCAAGCCAGTTCCGCCCCACACCGAGCTCAACTTCGATGGGAACCCGCATCGGAAGGGTTGTTTTCATGCTTGCCTCAATGACTGGCATGACACGCTCTTGCTCATCAATTGCCATGTCAAACACAATTTCGTCATGCACGGTGAGCACCATTTTGGTAGTAAAGCCACCTTCGATCAGCGCGTTGTGGGTGCGAATCATTGCAACCTTCAACATATCGGCAGCGGTCCCTTGGATGGGGCTGTTCATTGCCAAGCGTTCAGCGGCATTCACGACGTTTCGACTTTTTGAGTTAATGTCGCGGATATACCGTCGTCGTCCGGTACTCGTCGCAACGAAACCATGCTCCTTTGCGAATGCAATCGTTTCGTCAATGTACGCCTGAACCCCTGGGTACTTTTCAAAATAGTTCTCGATCAATTCGCTCGCTTCGTGCCTTGGAATATTGAGCCGCTGTTGCAAGCCGAAAGCCGATATCCCATAGATGATTCCAAAGTTAACGGTTTTTGCTTTGTCACGCATTTCACGCGTCACCTCATCAACATCCACCTTATAAACCTTGGACGCAGTGACCGTGTGAATATCTTCCCCGTTCTTAAAAGCGTCCAGCATTCCTTCATCGCCACTCAACTCCGCCATTACCCTTAATTCAATTTGTGAGTAATCAGCACTTAGAATCAGATGTTGATCATCCCTGGGAACAAACGCAGCGCGAATATCTCTCCCTCGTTCTTTCCGCACCGGAATCGTTTGCAGATTGGGATCATTGGACTGGATCCTGCCAGTCGCTGTCCAAACTTGACTGTAGTGGGTATGCACCCGCCCTGTATTCGAATTTACCGCAAGCGGCAGTTGGTCCACGTAAACAGATTTCAACTTGCGAGCGTTGCGATAATCAAGCACGTCAGCAATGACCTGATGCTTGTGTGAAAGCCTCTCTAGCTCAGCCTCGCGCGTTGAGTACTGCCCTGTCGCTGTCTTTTTTGGGTTTTTTTCGAGTTCCAACTCCTCGTAAAGAACAATGCCTAATTGCTTGGGCGAATCAATATTGAATTCGTGGCCTGCCGCTCGAAAGATGCTCTCCTGTAGCGTCTCGATTTCGCAACCGAGTTTTTTTGAAAACACTGCCAAGGCATCGGTATCAAGGCGTATCCCCTCATGCTCCATGTCAACCAACACAGGGATCAGTGGACATTCGACATCATTGCAAACCTGGCTGGTTCCCTGTGCCACGATTTCCGGCCGAATCAGGCTCGCAATCTGCAGAGTGACGTCAGCGTCTTCACAGGCGTAGTCGGATAGTTTTTCCAACGGAACTTCACTCATACACTTTTGATCTTTCCCCTTTTCACCTATTAGTTCGCTAGTCGGGATCGGAACATAACCCAAGTACAGCTTGGCCAAATAATCAAGGCCATGCCGCATCTCTGGTTCCTTCATAGAATGGGCCAGCATCGTGTCGAAGATCTCTCCCTGAACGTCGATTCCATGCCATTTGAGCAGAGTCAAGTCATACTTCAAATTGTGACCTATCTTACCAATCGCATGATTGGCAAGCACGGGCTCGAACTCCTTCAACACAGCGGCAGCTGGCCCTGGTTCCTCTGGCAATACCACATAGTATGCCTCGGCAGGGCGAACGCTAAATGCCAAGCCAATTGGTCTCGCGTCTCGCGGATCCAAACTTGTTGTTTCGGTATCAAAACAAAAACTTTTCTGTTGGTTCAACAACTCGATTAATTCAGTTCGCTGATCTGCGGTGGTGATCGTGTGATACTGATGGGGCACGTCACAGATTGTTTTCTCATCCACCGGCTCATCAAACAGCGTGGCCTGAATTTCTGTTTCGCGTTTTTCCCTAATAACCTTGGCACGACTACTTGCAGACGAAAACGATTTGCCGAGCAGCTTTTTCCCAAGTGTGTCGAACTCCAACTCCATCAACAAATCTTTGAGTTTGGCTTTGTCAAAACTTTCTTGCTGCAATTGTGCAAATTGAACATCATGTGGAACATCCAACTGAATGGTCACAAGCCTTTTTGAGAGCCTTGCCATGTCGGCCTGGTCCTCAACACGTTCTTTCTGCTTACCCTTCAGTTCAGCGCTGTGATTCAGTAAATTCTCAATACTGCCATATTGCGCAATCAGTTTCTGCGCGGTCTTGGGACCAATCCCTGCAACGCCGGGAATATTGTCGCTCGCATCACCCATCAAACCAAGAATATCAATCACTTGATCCACTCGCTCGATACCCCATTTCTCGAGCACTTCCTTGACACCAAACATCTCCGGGTCGGAGCCCCTGCGTCCCGGCTTGTAGATCACAATATCGTCAGTCACCAACTGTTCATAATCTTTGTCGGGGGTCACCATCCAGGTTCGGAACCCTTCCCTACTTGCTTGATGCGCTAAAGTTCCAATCACATCGTCAGCTTCGTATCCAGGTTTGCGGATCACGTGGACATTCAGCGCATCAAGCAACCGATCGATGTAAGGTAACTGCGTTGCAATGTCCTCGGGCATCGCATCACGCTGCGCCTTGTAATCCGGGAAATCAATATGGCGCTGCGTGGGCTCAGAAGTATCGAAAGCAACTGAGATATGGGTCGGCTCTTCTTTTTTCAGGATATCGAGCACCGTGTTCGCCATCCCAAACACGGCCGACGTACAGAGCCCACCGGACGTGAAACGCGGACTGCGAACCAACGCAAAGTGCGCTCGATACGTTAATGCCATTCCATCGAGCAGGAAAAGCTTCTGATTATCGGGGAACAACTCAGTTGTTTTGTCTGCCACGCGACGTTCCTGCCATTGATGAGATCAAGAGGGAGGGTCGCTTCCTAGAACCGGAGCGGCCCGATCAAAGTCCACTGGACAATCTAACGAGTGTGCCCCTCATGCTGCTAGCTGCCTGAAAAACTATGTACTCGCCACCCGAGATCAATCAGCCGGGCGTCTTAGAACCAACCGGCCAACAACACGCGGCAGACTGTTTGTGAATTGCTGATGTTGCTTGATAACAAGGCAAGCACCGCAAATCCAAGTGACGGCGATCATCACAGCAGCGCACCTGATGAACAAACCAGCATCAATCAGCCAAGCACTGAAAATCAGTGAATCACTGCCCCTCAATGTATTCAAGCTGAATCTTGGTGTTCGGCAGAGCCTTTCCCAGCTCATCCACGCCTGCCTGCGTAACGGCCGTGCGAGTGACCTTCAGATCATTCAACTTGGTCATACCTTCCAAGGCCGGCAGCCCATCATCTGTAATCTGGGTTGAGCCCAAATGCAGGAAGGTCAGGTTTTTCATCCCGCTCAAGTAAGGGGTCCCCTCATCGCTGAGCCGAGTGTTATCCAGATTGAGGTACTCCAACTTCGTAAGTCCTTTGAGCGGCTCAATACCGGCATCAGAAATATTCACCCTCCAGAGATTCAATTTTTTCAGATTCGGCAGATCAGCCAGAGGGCCCATCGCATCATCAAATAGCTGAGCGCATTCACTCAAATCAAGCTCTTCCAACGCTTTTATCTTCGGAAGGTTTGCGACGCCGCTGGCATCAATCTGATTCCTGGCCAAGCGAAGCTTTTTGAGATTCGGGAAGGTGGCGAACAGCTCGACGGACTCGTTTCCGATCGTCGTTTCTGCCATGTAAAGCTCTTGCAGATTATTCAATCCAACAATCGATTTGATCCCGTCTTCGCTGATCCAAAGATAGTCGATCGCAAGCACTTTAAGATTCTTGAGTTTTGCAACATGGACCATCCCGTCGTCACTGACGCTGCATGCACCACTCTTCCCCGACAGCCTGAGTGCCTTGAGCTTACTGAGTTCACCCAGTTCAGCGAGTCCATCATCACTGATCCCACATTCCCTGAGGTCAAGATCTTCCAGACTGGCAATCTTTCCAACCGTCTTCATTCCTGCATCGGTCACAGGGGTCCCACCGAGTCGAACAGCTCGCAACCGCGGCAATTCAACTAACGGCTCCAGATCACTGTCAGTGATATCCAGCCCCCGAAAGTCGACATCAATGATGGAACCGGAAGAGTCACGCCGCACCTTTTCGGTAACCGCCCCAATGGCGGCTACGGCAGCCTCCGGGTCAGCGGACACGGGATCGATGACCTCTCCGGATATCGATGACCCGATATCATCAGGAAGCGTATCGGTTCCCTCACGAACACAGCCACAGACAAGGAGAACACCACCGACCAAAACCAAAGAGCGTGCAAACATGAAATTCCAGAACGTCAACCGACGTAAAAAGCCAAATGGGTTAAAACGGTGATGGGTATCCATCACCGCTGAAATCAATATCCCACGCCCTGACTCAGAGCGTAGTTTGGGTTGTTCAGCTATCGCATCACCGAATTTTCAACCTTCGAATTCAACTTCCCATCCGGGACGATACTCTTTTCGAAGATATTTATCAGCTTCGGGGCAGTTGGTAGCTTTGAAGTTTTCGCCATCCCAATCGATCTGCTGACCGGTACGGAAGGCGACATTTCCCAGCAGTACGGACTCAGTAAGTGCGCCTGAGTAATCAAAATTACAGGTGGTCGGTGAACCATCCTTACAGGCTTTGATCCATTCCGCATGGTGCCCGATCGATTTCGGAATGGTCTGTGCGGGTGGTTTGAAATCTGAGTATTTATCTTTCGGAAACAGTTTGTAATTTCCATAGGAAGCAAACATGTGCCCCTGGGTTCCTACAAACATAATCCCACTTCCGGGCACTTTTTCGCCAGCGACGACGCGTGGCGTCTTATTGCCGTCGTACCAGGTAAAATCAAGGGCTGGCATATCACCTCGAGCGGGGAACTTGTACTTGACCACCAAACCCAAGGGGCATGTTTCAGGATGTACCTCGGGGCCTTCCGCTTCGATCGAGGTAGGATGCCGAAGATCCAAAGCCCAGAAGGGTAAGTCCATGTAGTGACAGCCCATGTCGCCAAGCGTTCCCTGGCCGAAGTCCCACCATCGTCGCCATTGTGCAGGATGGTACCGTCCAAGTGCAAACGGTCGCTCGGGAGCAGGGCCCAACCATAGATCCCAGCTCAAATTCGCTGGTGGCTCGACGCCCTTCTCAGGACGCTCTCCGCCGCCCCAGCCTTTCCCAACCCATACGTGTACTTCCTTGACATCACCGATGGTTCCAGCACGAATGATTTCAACGACGCGGCGGTAGTTGTCACCCGCGTGGATTTGCGTCCCCATTTGCGTCGCAACGCCTTTGGCCTTCGCAGCTGCTGCGATCTTCCTGGCCTCTTCCACCGTGTGCGTCAGCGGTTTTTCACAATAACAGTGCAAGCCCGCGTTGATCCCACGAATCGCCGCCGGGGCGTGGTTGTGGTCCGTCGTGGCGACCACAATTGCGTCGGCTTTGTCAGCTTCCTCCGCGATCATCTCGCGGTAGTCTTTGTACAACTTTGCATCCGGGAAGCGTTTGGAAGCACGATCAAGATAGTTCTGATCAATATCACAAAGCCCAACAATATCTTGACTTTGAACACCATCAATGTCAGCCGAAGCACGATTTGCTGTACCAACACACAGTACCTTGAGTTTCTCATTGGGCGACTTTGACTCCTGAGCTGGAACCTCACTCCACACTCCCATGGCCAGTGCACCGGCCCCAGTAGCCTGAAGAAATTGCCGTCGCTTTACGCCGTTGCTTGACTTGGGGTCTCTACTCTGCATTGATTTTGTCCGGATGGGGTTCATAAGGTGGGCGAGACGTCGTTTCGAGCTCCAAAGCGTATCTCGAACCGCATGGAAATCTGGAGCCGCTGGAGACGTCCATCTCTCCTCAGTTTAGCACAGGGCACCAAGAAGTGTGAACGGAACATGTATTGCCGATTTTCCCCGGCAACAACGCCACCCACAATGCTGCACAATCTTTTACTCCGGTAAGGAGGGCTGCCCCAAGCAAAAAGGGAAAACCTGAACCCTTCACGTACACTTATGGCAAACCCAAGCATTTGAAGCGGCAGGGATTTATCGACACACCTTCACGATTTCCGTTGCGGGATTCCTCGTAACCTTGGGCAATTCGTCCGTGTGCACATTAAAAACGCATCGCTAGCGACTTTGAGACCATTCAAAGAGCAGCAAACTGGCCACCCGACTTACGGATAACGTCGCACACTCGGTTTGCGTGCCCTCGACGGCAAATCAGGCACGTGACAAGTACTCACCGGTACGAGTGTCAATTTTAAGAGTTTCGCCTTGCTTGATGTATTCCGGAACCTGCACGACCAACCCCGTTTCCAGCGTGGCAGGTTTTGTCCTTGAGGTCGCTGAATTCCCCTTCACTCCTGGGTCACATTCAGTGATGAGTAGTTCAACCGAAGCCGGTACTTCGAGTCCAACACAAGCATCGTTGTAGATCATCGCTCGCATCCCCTCGAGTCCCTCGGTGATGTAGGGGAGCTGTTCCTGAATGTCCTCTAATGGCAACTCATACTGCTGATAATCTTCCTGATCCATCAGAAACATGCTGTCAGCGTCGGAGTACATCATCTGCACGTTACGTCGCGAAAAATCTGCTTCACCGAGCGACTCGGTGCCTTTGAGCGTTAAATCTACTTTATTGCCGGTGACCACGTTCCTTGCTTTGAACTTGTACAGCGTGGCAGCGCCTCGAGCTGAGGGCGAGTGCACCGAAATACCCTGAATGATGACTGGGTTTCCGTTATGCACCACGACGGTACCGGTCTTGATATCTTTTGCTTGCACGTCGCAGAACTCCTGGCGAATGATGATGGAATGACCGGACAATTCGGTCAGCTCACGCTGACAAGATTAACGCCACAACCAAGCTCGAAAACCCTGCACCAGAAGTTCCTGTTGACCGAAACTTTGAGTGAAAAGGACCCCACCAAGAACGAGGGTGAACCCGAGCATGGCGAACCCACGACGCGGAAATGGCGTGGTTTGGCCTTGAACCTTGGCACGCGTCGCGCCGAGTAATTTACTCCAGAATCTGAGCGAGACATTCGGCTCGAATGCGACGATCTGGGCATAATCAACGCCGCGATGACCATCCACTCTCAGATGTATGCCCAAAGCGGGCAAGGTAACCTGCAGCAAACCGGCGTCACCGGACGCTTTTGCATCGAGCGTCTGGGCAGCCGCTAGCAATGGCTCAAAAAGTTCCTCAGCTGTACGCCCGTAAACGGCGATGCGGGGAGGAAAGCTGAGAGCAATCAGTGTCACACTAAGGCCATAAAAGACGCCCAGAGCGATCCAGACGGCAGGTCCGAACACTGTGGCGGCGGTCGAAGGAAAGAACAACTCAGCAGGCCCGACGGCAAGCAACCCAGAGACAGCAAGCGCGAGTGCCGCGATGTCCCTTCCGCCCGTCGTCACCAACGCACGACCCGACAATCTCACAGCACTGATCACCAACATATAGGCAATCAATGGAACGAGAGCCAACAAGATGATGAACGGATCGGCGGAATCAAAAACATTGAGCATTAGCAGGAATCAATCCATGAACTCGCGTTCAACAAATTTTGTGTTGTGCCGACCTTCCACGAATTCAGGATGCTGCAGCACCTTGTCATGGAAAGCTGCCGTCGTGGCAATGCCCTCAACCTGCAATTCGTTCAGTGCACGTCGCATGGTTGCAATTGCCTCCTCACGCGTCGGCATGTAAACGATCAATTTGCCGATCATCGAATCGTAATGCGGTGGCACGTTGTAGCCACCGTAAACGTGAGAATCGAATCTCACTCCCAAGCCCCCTGGCGTGTAGAGTTTGGTGATTTTCCCGGGATTGGGTTGGAAATTCCGATCCGGATTTTCTGCATTGATCCGACACTCGATGGAGTGTCCAGTGCAGCGTACATCGTCCTGAGTCATCGGCAGTTTCTCGTTGGCGGCAACCGAGATCTGAGCCTTGATCAAGTCCACGCCAGTAATCATTTCAGACACAGGATGCTCAACCTGAATACGAGCATTGACCTCGATGAAGAAGAAATCATCGTTTTCATCCACGATGAACTCGACGGTTCCGGCATTGCTGTAATCAGCGCCTCGAATCATCCGCACGGCAGCATCACAAATCTGTTTCCGCTGGGCTTCCGGCAGATTTGGACTCGGGGCTTCTTCAATGAGTTTTTGATGTCTTCGTTGGACGCTGCAATCTCGCTCGTAGAGATGAACGACATTGCCGTGATTATCGGCAATCACCTGGACTTCAATGTGGCGAGGATTTCCGACGTACCGTTCCAAATAGACTCCGCCATTTCCAAACGCAGCCTGCGCTTCTGTCCGAGCTTGGTTCAAAGCGGAAACCAGCATCTCCTCGGTCTCGGCGACCCGCATACCTTTTCCACCGCCTCCGGCGGTGGCTTTGATCAAGACTGGGTATCCGATTCCCCGAGCAACCTCCAGTGCTTGAGTGTCGTCCTCGACAAGCCCGTCACTGCCTGGAACAACGGGAACACCGCTGGCCACCGCCATCGCTCTGGCTGTATTTTTGTCACCAAGCTTTTCCATTGCATCTGGGCTGGGCCCGATGAATTCGAAGCCGCTGGAGCGACAGACTTCATTGAAATGAGAGTTTTCGGCGAGAAAGCCGTAACCCGGATGAATCGCATCGACATCCGCGACTTCAGCAGCAGCAATGATCTGGTCAATCTTCAGATAACTGTCAACGCTGCGGGCTGGACCGACACAATATGCTTCGTCCGCTAACTGGACATGCATGGAATCCGCATCCGCCTCGCTGTAGACAGCAACGGATTGAATTCCCATCTCTCGACAGGCCCGAATGATGCGGAGGGCAATTTCGCCACGATTGGCTATCAGTATTTTTTTAAACACGGATAAACGATGAAAAGGAATCGCAAGGGACAAGATTTAACGATCCACGAAAGCCAAGTCAAAGCTGGACTCTGCAACGATCGCAAACGGGTGACGTCACCACGTTTCTGTAAAGCCGCGTAGACGCGGCACTTCCACTGGTCTGGTTACTAGTTTGGCTCAACCCGAAACATCGGCTTGCCGAAATCGATTGCTTCCTGGTCTTTCACCAGGACTTCCACAACCTTCCCACTACATTCGGCAGGAATCTCGTTGAACACCTTCATTGCCTCAACGATACATACAACCGTGTCCTCGGAAACCATATCCCCGACCTTCACAAAAGGATCTGATTCCGGATTCGCTCGGGCATAGAACGTTCCGACCATGGGTGCATTTACCGTGATCGTCCCTGCATCACTTTGGCTGTCCGCAGCTGCCGCAGGTACCGGACCGGCGGCAGCGGCAACCGTTGGTGGTGCCGAGTAAACGGGGCTGACGCTGCCGCGATTCAATTTGATTTTTTCATCGCCCTGCTGGAGATCGACCGCACTTAGGTCATGTTCCTCCATCAGCTCGATAATCTCTCGAATCCGCTTCACGTCGAAAATATCCTTGGGCTGTTGGCCTTTAGTCATATCCTGCTTCGCCATCAATAATATTTGGAATGAGATAACCAGTGCTCTGGGACAGACAGGCAATCTAGGAAAGGCATGGGGGACTCAAACGCCCCATATCGTTTCTGCGCTGCCTCAATTTTCAAGGTTTTACAGGATGAAACGGCAATCATCGAGGCCCTTTGGCAAGTTACTGAGAACCTGGTGGCCAGAATCAGTGACCAAAATGTCGTCTTCGATCCGAATCCCGAAGTCCCCATCATAATAAACACCGGGTTCCACGGTGATAATCATGCCGCTTTCGAGTATTTCCTCGCTAATAGGTGACATTCGAGGTGACTCATGAATTTGCAGCCCTGT
>Ga0315315_10001427_pt1 | contig 21856 bp, 16 predicted proteins | sample M140m3416metaG_FD_203699 | JGI IMG/M metagenome (GOLD analysis project Ga0315315, IMG submission 203699) | Ammonia-oxidizing marine archaeal communities from Monterey Bay, California, United States - M1 40m 3416 | ecosystem: Environmental > Aquatic > Marine > Intertidal zone | place: USA...
ACACGTAAATTTTAAATACGTAGGAACAGATAGTGAAAAAGATTCTGATGATAATTTTTACACTGCTGAATTTGCAGGCGCCTGCCCAATAAGTGCGCCTGACTCTGAAAGTTTTACTGCATTAGCTGAGGTTACTGAAGCTAACGTAATAGAATGGGCAAAAGCAAACCACCCTGTAGAACATATGCAGGAAGTTATTATTAAAAACATTAACGAACAAAAAACACCAAAAAACGTCCAAATCGAGGAATTACCTTGGGCGTAAATTAAATTAAATTAAATTAAAATTACATTAAAATTATGGAAAACCAAGAAAACAAAATCAGCCAAGACCAATTAGAAGAATTACAAGGTTATGTAGGAAAACTAAATAACGCAGCTTCTCAAATTGGAAACCTAGAATTACAAAAACACCAGCTCAACCACGCCGCTGCTGAAGTTCAAAACGACTTACAGAAGTTTCAAGCTAAGCTAGAAGAAAAGTACGGAAAAATTAAAATTGATATTCAAACTGGTAATTTTGAACCTATTGAAGAAGAAAGCGGGGAAGAAATTGTAGGACCAGAAGTATTAAAGAAAGCATAGTGAACTTAGTTCGTAAAATAAGCATCGGTAGAGATTACAAAAACGATGCGATGCACTACTCTGTCGGGCAAGAGGTATACGGTGGACATATCATTTGTGATATAATAGAAGAAGACCACAAGTTTTCTGTTTATATAAAAAAGAAAGATGAAGTCCTACCGTGGAAAGATTTCAATAAAAATATGGCTATAGCTGTTGAATATAACCTAGAGTACTAATGCAGAGTATATTTAACTTCATTGTCAAGCCTATAACAGGTCGGTATGACAACAGGAAGAAAATAGGTGATAAGGAGCTCATTTTAAACACTGAGCTCCAAAATCATCAGTATGTCAGTAGAAATGCTATAGTTGTACAGATACCTAGATCTTTAAAAACAGATATAAAAAAAGGTGATGAAGTTATAATTCATCATAATATTTTTAGAAGATTTCATGATATAAAAGGTGAAGAAAAAAATTCTAAAAGTTATTATAAAGAAGATATGTATTTTGCTTGGCCTGACCAAGTATATATGTATAAACAAAATAACAAATGGATAGCTAATGACGGTTATTGTTTTGTTAAACCTATATGTTCTAAAAACAAACTAAGTTTAGATAAAGAGCAACCATTAATGGGTGTTGTTAAATTTTTAGATAATAAAACAAATTATATAAAAGAAAACGATCTAATTGGTTTTGTTCCAACTAGTGAGTTTGAATTTGTTATTGACAATCAAAGAATGTATAGAGTAAGAATTCAATCAATTACAATTAAATATGAACGTCAAGGAAACGAAAAAGAGTATAATCCAAGCTGGGCATGAAGCAGTTAAAGAGCTTATTAAAGTTGCAAAAGAACCGATTGTTGAAACTGATGATGACATTTCAGCCGATAGACTTAAGAACGCTGCAGCCACTAAAAAGCTCGCAATATTCGATGCATTTGAGATCTTGACTAGAATACAAGAGGAAGACGATATTCTTAATAACAAACCCAAAGAAGAAGTAGAGTCTGAAGTATTTAGTGGTTTTGCAGAACGAAGATCTAAATAATGTACGAACAAAGCTTATATAAGGTTATAGAACCTATTAAAATAAACACTATAAAAAGATTAAACAAATCTAAAAAGTGGAAGTACGGATATAACAAAGAGCATGATGTTGTTGTAATAAGTAAAACAGGTCAGATAGGTGAAGTGTATAGCATACAAGGGCTAAGTATAGCTTTACCAAAAGAGTTTGATGTTGTTAATACTGATAATAGATGGGTTCCTCATGAATACCCTAAAGAGCTAAAATCTATTAAAAGTATATTTGATTGGAAAGATTATCCTAACGAATTTAAAAAAAAGTGGCATACATATATTGACAAAGAGTTTACTAGAAGAGAAGAAGGGTATTGGTTTAAAAACAAAAACAATTCTACTTATATTACTGGTACTCATTATATGTATTTACAATGGACAAAGATTGATGTAGGTAAACCTGATTTTAGAGAAGCAAATAGATTATTTTTTATTTATTGGGAAGCTTGTAAAGCGGACTCTAGATGTTATGGAATGTGTTATCTTAAAAACAGACGTAGTGGATTTTCATTTATGGCATCATCAGAAACAGTTAACTTAGCTACAGTATCTTCTGATTCAAGATATGGTATATTATCTAAATCAGGTGCTGATGCTAAAAAAATGTTTACAGACAAAGTGGTACCAATATCAATTAATTATCCATTTTTCTTTAGACCTATTCAAGATGGTATGGATCGTCCTAAAACGGAACTTGCATATAGGGTTCCTGCTCAAAAGTTTACACGTAAAAGGTTTGAGTCAAAAGACAAAGGACAACAAATGGAAGGATTAGACACAACTATTGACTGGAAAAACACAGGTGACAATAGTTATGATGGTGAAAAATTAGCATTATTAGTACATGATGAAGCTGGTAAATGGGAAAGACCAGAAAACATATTAAATAACTGGAGGGTCACAAAAACCACCTTAAGACTAGGTAGTAGAATTATTGGTAAATGTATGATGGGATCAACGAGTAATGCTCTTGATAAAGGTGGAGAAAACTTTAAGAAATTATATACAAACTCAGATGTTACAAAAAGAAACGCCAATGGCCAGACTCGCTCAGGATTATATTCTTTGTTCATACCTATGGAATGGAACTACGAAGGATTCATTGATATGTATGGAATACCTGCGTTCAACACTCCTACAGAAGAAACTGTTGGGCCACAAGGTGATCCGATAGAAATAGGCGTAATAGAACATTGGCAAAACGAAGCTGATGGTTTAAGAAATGACCAAGATGCTTTAAATGAATTTTATAGACAGTTTCCAAGAACAGAAGAGCATGCTTTTAGAGATGAAACTAAAAACAGTATATTTAACTTAGTTAAAATATATGAGCAAATAGATTATAATGAAGATTTAAAAAGCTCAGCTGGTATTACACAAGGTAATTTCCAGTGGTCTATGGGTAATAAAGATTCTAAAGTAATATTTTATCCAGACATAAATGGTAGATTTAAAGTTAGCTGGGTTCCACCAGTTCACTTACAAAATAACATTATAATTAAAAATGGAAGAAAAAAACCTGGTAACGAACATATGGGCGCGTTTGGTTGTGACTCGTATGATATATCAGGAACTGTAGACGGAACAGGATCTAAAGGTGCGTTGCACGGGTTAACGAAGTTTTCTATGGAAAATTGTCCACCTAATCAATTCTTTTTAGAGTATATAGCAAGACCTCAGACCGCTGAGATCTTCTTTGAAGACGTTCTAATGGCACTTGTATTTTACGGGATGCCTATACTTGCAGAGAATAATAAACCACGTCTATTGTATTATTTAAAAAGGCGAGGTTATAGAGGTTATTCAATGAATAGACCAGATAAAGTTTGGAACAAACTATCTGTAGCAGAAAAAGAAATAGGTGGAATACCTAACTCAAGTGAAGATATTAAACAAGCTCATGCAGCTGCTATAGAAATGTATATACAAGATCATGTAGGTTTAAAGCAAGATGGTACATATGGTACTATGTATTTTAATTCTACATTAAACGATTGGGCTGGGTTTGATATAAACAAAAGAACAAAATACGATGCTGCAATAAGCTCTGGTTTAGCGGTCATGGCTTGTAACAGACATTTATATACTCCACATGCATCAATGGAAAAACAAAAATTAAACATAAGTTTTGCTAGATATAAACAATCTGGCATGCGATCTAAAATAATAGAATAATATGGCTGAATCAGTTGTAAAAGGTTACTTTCCAAGTCAAATCGCTAGCGATTTAGAAAAGATTAGCCAAGAGTACGGATTAAAGGTTGCTAAAGCTATAGAATCTGAATGGTTTAAAAGAGACTCAGGTACTAATAGGTTTTATAGTAATTCTAATGAGTTTCATAGGTTAAGATTATATGCTAGAGGTGAGCAATCGATTCAAAAATACAAAGATGAACTATCTATTAATGGTGATTTATCTTATTTAAACTTAGACTGGAAACCTGTTCCTATCATACCTAAATTTGTAGACATAGTTGTTAACGGAATATCAGAAAGAACATATGATATAAAAGCATATTCTCAAGATCCATACGGTGTTAGTAAAAGAACTAAATATATGGAGTCTGTATTAAGAGACATGCAAACCAAAGAACTTATACAGTTTGCAAAACAAAATTTTAATGTAGACATGCAGGAAAATCCGAGTGAAGAACTTCCTGATTCAAAAGAAGAGCTTGATTTACATATGCAGCTAAACTATAAACAAGCTGTAGAAATAGCAGAAGAGCAAGCTATTAACACTTTATTAGAAGGTAATAGATACGAGCAAACAAGAAAAAGATTAAATTACGATTTAACAACAATAGGTATAGCAGCTGTAAAAAATTCTTACAATAAATCTGAAGGAGTTACTGTTGAATATTGTGATCCGGCTAATATGATATGGTCATATACTGAGTCGCCTTATTTTGACGATATATATTATGTAGGCGAAATAAAAGCAATACATATAAATGAACTTAAAAAACAGTTTCCTGATTTATCTAATGAAGATTTAGAAAATATAACTAAACAAGGAGTTCAAAACACTGGTTTGTTTAATAGAACTGTATCTGAAACAAATAACTTAGACCAAAACACTATTCAAGTTTTATATTTTAATTATAAAACTTATGCTAATGAAGTTTACAAAGTAAAAGAAACAGCTACTGGTGCTACTAAAATTATAGTAAAAGATGATAGTTTTAACCCACCAGGTTTAGATGAGCAACTAGAAGCTAGATATGGTAAATTATCTAGATCTGTAGAGGTTTTATACGAAGGAGCATTAGTGTTAGGTACTAAAAAGTTATTAAAATGGCAGCTAGCTAAAAATATGATGAGACCTAAAAGTGACTACACTAAGGTTAAAATGAATTACAACATTGTTGCTCCAAGAATGTATAAAGGCAGAATAGAGTCTTTAGTTAGTAGAATAACTGGTTTTGCAGATATGATACAGCTTACACATTTAAAGTTACAACAAGTAATGTCTAGAATAGTACCAGATGGTATATATTTAGATGCAGATGGTTTAGCTGAAATTGATTTAGGTAACGGAACTAATTATAACCCACAGGAAGCATTAAATATGTTTTTCCAAACCGGTTCTATATTAGGTAGATCATTTACATCGGAAGGTGATATGAATCCTGGTAAAGTACCTATTCAAGAAATAAATAGTAGTTCTGGTGGTCAAAAAATGCAAACATTAATACAGACGTATAACTATTATTTACAAATGATACGTGATGCTACTGGATTAAATGAAGCGAGAGATGGTAGTATGCCTGATAAAAATGCTTTAGTTGGTGTACAAAAATTAGCTGCCGCTAATAGTAACACTGCTACAAGACATATATTACAAGCTGGTTTATTCTTAACCGCTGAAACAGCTGAATCATTATCATTAAGAATATCTGATATACTTGAGTTTTCACCAACAAGAGATGCTTTTATACAAGCTATAGGTGCTCATAACGTTGCTGTTTTAACTGAAATGCAAGAATTACATTTATATGATTTTGGTATATTTATAGAGTTAGCACCTGATGAAGAAGAAAAACAATTATTAGAAAATAACATACAGGTTGCTATAGCTCAAAAACTTATAGATTTAGAAGATGCTATTGATCTTAGAAATATTAAAAATATAAAACTTGCCAATCAACTACTTAAAATTAGAAGAAAAAAGAAACAAGAAAGAGATCAATTATTACAAGAAAGAAATATACAAGCACAAGCAAAAGCTAATGCTGAAGCTCAACAAGCTGCATCTCAAGCTGAGGTACAAAAGCAACAAGCTCTTATACAGATACAAACAGCATTAGAACAAACAAAAGCTCAACTTGAGTTACAAAAATTACAGCAAGAAGTTAATAGTAAAAAAGAGTTAATGCAGTTAGAATTTCAGTTAAACATGCAATTAAAACAACTAGAGAATAAAACTGTTAACGATAAAGAAAAATACAAAGAAGACAGAAAAGATGAAAGAACTAAAATTCAAGCATCTCAACAGTCTGAATTAATAGATCAAAGAAATAATGCTAAGCCACCTAAAAACTTTGAATCTACAGCAAACGATACTATGGGTGGTATAGATTTAGGCTTATTTAAAGCTTAAATTATTGTTTAATTTTATAATATTATATTATGTCAGAAGAATTAGAAGAAGTTGTAGAGGAATCTACAGTTGATCAACCGACTGAGGAAGTGGTTGAGCAAGAAAAACCGGCTGATGATAAACCTAAAAATGAGGTTGCAGAAGACGGAACGATTAAATTGGATTTAACTAATTTAAATAAAATACCAAATCCAGTTGAAACTACTGAAGAAGTAGTAGAACAACCTGTTGAAGAAATAAAACAGGAAGAAGAAAAAGAAGTTGTTGAAGAAGTTGTTGAAGAACAACAAGAAGAACAGCCAGTATTAGAGGAAATAACAGAAGAAGAAGTTCAAGAACAAACAGAACAATTAACAGAAGAAGTAGAAGAAGCGGTTGCAGAAGCTAAAGAAACTGGAATTGAATTACCTGAAAATATACAGAAAGCTGTAGATTTTATGAACGACACAGGTGGAAGTTTAGAAGACTACGTAAGACTAAATCAAGATTTTAGTAGCTTTAATGATAATCAACTGTTAAGAGAATATTATAGCCAAACAAAACCTCATTTATCAAACGAAGAAATTGATTTCTTAATAGATGATAGCTTTAGTTATAATGAAGAAGAAGATACTGAAAGAGAAATAAAAAGAAAAAAATTAGCGCTTAAAGAGCAAGTTGCCAGTGCTAAAAGCCACTTAGACGGGCAAAAGTCTAAATATTACGAAGAAATTAAGGCTGGAAGCAGGTTAGCGCCTGAACAACAGAAGGCTGTAGATTTTTTCAACAGATACAACAAGGAGTCTGAGCAAAATAACAAGGTATTACAAACTCAGAAGTCTATATTTAATAAAAAGACTGAACAAGTTTTCTCTAATGAATTCAAAGGTTTTGAATATAAGGTTGGGGATAAAAAATATAGATTTAACGTAAAGGATGTAGATAGTGTGAAAAACTCTCAAAGCGACATCAATAATTTTGTTAAGAAGTTTCTTAACGATAAAAATGAAATGAATGACGCAAAGGGATACCATAAATCATTATTCACAGCCATGAATCCAGATATTGTAGCAAACCATTTTTATGAACAAGGTAAAGCCGATGCTATTAAAAACAGTATGGCAAAATCTAAAAACATAGACATGGAGCCTAGAAAAGGGCATGAAAATGTTATAAAAACAGGATTTAGTGTTAGAGCAATACCAGGTGAAAGTGCATCTGATTTCAAAATTAAACTAAGAAAATAACACTTAAAAATTTAAAAAATGGCAATAGCAAGTTCTGGTGCTGCTTTACAGCACCTAACTCCAAGACCCGTGAAAGATTTATTTGGAGACAATTATTTAAGCATTACCGGGAATGACTTTAACTTTACAAAACAATTCTTACCAGAAGTATATGAAAAAGAGGTAGAGAGATATGGAAATAGAACTATCTCTGGTTTCTTGAAAATGGTAGGAGCTGAAATGCCTATGGCTTCTGACGAAGTTGTATGGTCTGAACAAGGTAGAATTCACGTTGCTTACGACGATGTTGTAGGTACTGATGTTTCTGCTAACTTATTAACTTTTTCTGCTGCTCACTTAATTAACATTGGTGATACTATCATTGTTAGCAAAGGTGGTGCAACATTAAAATGTTATGTATCTGCTGTTCCTTCTGCAACTACAATTACTGCACAACCTTACACTGCTGCTGATATTTCAGGTATTGGCGCTGATGGAGTTTCTGCTGTAAAAGTATTTGTTTATGGTTCAGAGTACAAAAAAGGATCGGCTAACGCTGGTAACACAAAGGATGCTGACTTCACGTCTTTTAGTAATAAGCCAATTATTCTAAGAGATAAATACAGTGTAAATGGTTCTGATACTGCTCAAATTGGGTGGGTTGAAGTAACTACTGAATCTGGAACTGGAGGTTACCTTTGGTATTTAAAATCTGAGCACGAAGCAAGATTAAGATTTGAAGATCAATTAGAAATGGCTATGATTGAAGCTGAAAAGAAAGCAGGTTCTTCTGCTATTTCTGCTGCAGGTATTTCTGGATCTGAAGGTTTATTCGCTGCTATCAACTCTAGAGGTTTAGTATTTAACAATGCTGACTTTGGAGGTTCAGAAGCTACTGACGGTTTAGCTGACTTTGATTTAATTCTACAAGAATTAGACAAACAAGGATCAATTGAGGAAAACATGTTATTCTTAGATAGAGGAACTTCTCTAGCTATCGACAATATGTTAGCTGCTCAAAACTCTTACGGTACAGGTGGTACATCTTACGGTGTTTTTAGTAACAGCGAAGATATGGCATTAAATTTAGGTTTCTCTGGTTTCAGAAGAGGTTCTTATGACTTCTATAAAACAGACTGGAAATACTTAAATGACTCTACTACAAGAGGTCTAGTTGGTGATGTTGAAGGTGTATTTGTTCCTGCTGGAACTTCTACAGTTTACGATCAGCAATTAGGTAAAAACATTTCAAGACCATTCTTACACGTTAGATACAGAGCTTCTGAAGCTGACGATAGAAGAATGAAATCTTGGATCACTGGTTCTGTTGGTGGAAACTACACAAGTGACGAGGATGCAATGAACGTACACTTCTTATCTGAAAGATGTCTATGTGTTCAAGCTGCAAACAACTTTATCTTGTTGAAATCTTCTGATGGAGTTATCGGTGACTAATAATTACCAATAGTAATTTTTACCCTCGTTGTTCTGACGAGGGTAATTATTACCTTTATTAACATTTATATTATATTATATCATGAAAAAAGAAAAAACAGCATCAAGCTGGGAAATAAAAGATAGACTTTATGTATTAAAGTCTGGCGTTCAACCACTAGTTTTTACATTACCATCAAAACATACTAGAAGAAAATCATTATTATGGTTTGATGAAAAAAATGGATCACAAAAAGAAATTAGATACGCTACAAATCAAGCTTCACCTTTAGTTGAAGAACAAAAAGGATCAGTAACATTAGGTCATATTATTTTTAGAGATGGGACTTTAAGTGTGCCGAGGCAAAAACAAAACTTACAAAAACTACTTTCTTTATATCACCCTGCAAAGGACATTATATATAAAGAACATGATTCAGTAGAAGAAGCTAAAGATGATTTAGAGTATATGACTTTAGAAATAGATGCACTAGTTGCAGCAAAAGACATAGAAATAGATCAAGCAGAAGCTATATTAAGAGTAGAGATTGGTTCTAAGGTTAATGACATGACTTCTAAGGAGATTAAAAGAGATTTATTAATCTTCGCTAAAAGAAATCCTGCTTTATTCTTAGATTTAATTCAAGATGATAACGTAGAATTAAGAAACTTTGGTATAAAAGCTGTTGAAGCCGGAATATTAAAGCTGTCTCCGGATCAAAGAAACTTTACTTGGGCTAGTAACGGAAGAAAAGTATTAACAGTTCCGTTTGACGAACACCCATATTCTGCATTAGCAGTATTTTTCAAAACTGATGAAGGTATAGAGATATATAAAAACATCGAAAAGAGACAATAACAATTGTAGGTGGGGCCTACTTTTGTAGGCCTTTTCCTATAATAAAAAAATAACATGAGTGTAAATATAGATACAGTTTATCAAAGAGTATTAAACATTGCTAATAAAGAGCAAAGAGGTTATATAACACCGCAAGAATTTAATCTATTTGCAAATCAAGCGCAAATGGATATATTTGAGCAGTATTTTTACGATTTAAATCAATTTGGTAGAATACAAGGTAATGACTCTACATATTCAGATATGGTTAGTATTTTACAAGAAAAGATAGATGTTTTTGAAAAGTTTAGACAAAATGTTAGTATGTCTTCTGGAGGCGTTGGTACTTTGCCTAGTCATTACAGAATGGGTGAAATATATTACAACAACTCAGGAAGCTATGTTGAAATTGAAAAACTACAACAAAACGAACTACACCATTATATTAACTCCCCTTTAACAACACCATCCGTTTCACTTCCTATATACGTTAACACATCAGCTAGTGCTATACAGGTTTATCCAACCACTATAACTTCTGGAGTAACGTGTAACTATATATCTAGACCCGCTACTGTAAAATGGGCTTATACTGTGGTTTTTGAACAAGCTATGTATAATTCAAACAATAGTGTGAACTTTGAACTACATGAATCAGAGGAAACAGAATTAGTTATAAAAATACTTTCTTTAGCTGGAGTAATGCTTAAAGATCCTAATATGTATCAAATAGCTAGTACAGAAGACCAAAAATCAATACAACAAGAAAAACAATAATAAATGGGATTATTTCAAGGAACACAACAAAATTACTACACTACTGCTTCTAGTTTCGGAAATTATCAAACTATAAGTCTTCAAGATATAATTAACAACTTTGAAATAGCTTATGTTGGTGAGGGTAAAATAATACCAAAACAAAAAAGAAGCAATATAGTATTTTTTGCTAAAAGAGCTTTACAAGAGTTAAGTTACGATACTTTAAAATCAGAAAAATCACAGGAGATAGAAATATCTCCAAATCTAGTTATGACATTACCTCATGATTATGTTAACTATGTTAAATTATCATGGAAAGATACATCTGGTGTAGAAAGAATAATATATCCAACTGATAAAACAAGTAACCCTTTATCTATATTACAAGACGGAAATTATAACTATTTATTTGACAGTAGTAGTAACTTATCAACATCTACTGATGCTGATACTTGGACATCGTTTAAAGCGTCTTCAAACTCAACTTCAGATACAACTGTTAACGACGATGGTTTTGATACATCTACGTCTAATGGTGGTAGGTTTGGTATTGAGCCATCAAAAGCTCAATCAAATGGAGTTTTTTATATAGATCCATTAAAAAATAGAATACATTTTAGCGCTGATATAAATGGTAAAACAGTTACCTTAAAATACATATCTGATAGCTTAGCTACAGATGATGAAATGAAAGTGCATAAATTTGTTGAAGAAGCTATATATAAGTATATTGCTCACGCGGTTTTAGCTTCATCTTCAAACGTACAAGAATATATAGTTGCTAGGTTTAAAAAAGAAAAATTTGCAGCTATAAGAAACGCAAAATTAAGATTATCTAATTTAAAAATAGAAGAGTTAACTCAAGTAATGCGAGGTAAGTCTAAACAAATAAAACACTAGCACATGCCAGAATTAAAACACCATTTTCGTTTAGGTAAAATGAATAAAGACCTTGACGAAAGATTAGTTAACAATGGCGAATACAGAGATGCATTAAATATAGAAATTGCTAGCTCTGAAGGTTCAGATGTAGGTTCAGTACAAAACATACTAGGTAACAAAATTGAAAATGTAAACACATATAATTCTGATACAAAGGTATATACTTACTGGGCTAGTTCATTTGGTTTGTCAAATACAAAATGTGTTGGTTCTATTAGAGATACTGAAAACGAAAAAATATATTGGTTTTTAACATCTGACTCAGCTGATTGTATTATAGAGTTTAACCAAACAAATAAAGAAATATCACCAGTACTTGTTGATACACAAAATATATTAAACTTTTCTAGTGATAATTTTATAACGGGTGTAAACATATTAGAAGGTTTGTTATTTTGGACAGATAATGTTCATGAACCTAAAAAAATAAACATATCTAAGTTTAAAAAAGCAACAAACAATACATTTACTCACACACAAATAAACGGTGGTAATTTTATAGAAGATCATATTACTGTTATAAAAAAAGCACCTATTAACGCTCCGACATTAACAATGTCTTCTTCTAAAAGATCTGGAATTGTAGAATCATCTACAAGTTATAACTTTACTAGTGGTGGCGATCCTTTGCCTACAACCACATCTGCTTTTACATTAACATTTAATCCAGCACCCAACTTTATTGTTGGAGACACTATTGTTCTTAGTGCTAGCGAAGATGATGCTAATTTTGAAGATGAAATAGAAGTAAGAATTAAAATAGAATCTGTAATATCAAACACTAGTTTTTCTGTTGTATTACAGTCTGTATCTAGTTTAGTACCCACAGAAACTATAGTTTTTAAAGCTGTACTAGAACAGGAAGAGCCTTTGTTTGAATTTAAGTTTCCTAGATTTGCATATAGATATAAATATGAAGATGGTGAGTACTCGTCGTTTTCTCCTTTTTCGGAAATAGCTTTTTTACCTGATGAGTTTGATTATAACCCTAAAAAAGGTTATAACTTAGGAATGACTAACAATATAAGAAGTTTAACTATATCTGGTTTTAAACCATCTGATATACCTTATGATGTGAAAGAAGTTGATTTACTATATAAAGAGTCAAACTCTACAAACGTGTATAGTGTTAAAACTTTCGACAGTGATGACGCTGAGTGGACTAGTAATAGTTTTAACATAGAATCAGAAATAATTTATGCTACACTACCTAGTGATCAATTATTAAGACCTTGGGATAACGTGCCTTTAAAAGCTAAAGCACAAGAGATGATAGGTAATAGATTAATATATGGTAACTATACTCAAAACTACGATTTAACAGATTATAATAACAACATTGTAAAACCTAAATTTGACGTTATAATAGAACAACCAACTAATAAATCTGTTGTAGTTAAATCACCTTCTAAATCTATAAAATCATTAAGAACATATCAATTAGGTATAGTTTATAAAGATAAATATGGTAGAGAAACACCTGTTTTAACCGACAACTCAGGTTCTAAAAAAATTGGTAAAAAATCTGCTGATAATTATAATAATATAAATGTAAAACTTATTAATTCAACATATCCATCGTGGGCAACTCATTTTAAATACTATATAAAAGAGCCATCAAACGAGTATTACAATTTAGCTATGGATAGATGGTATAATGCAGAAGATGATAATATTTGGTTAAGTTTTCCTTCTAGTGAAAGAAATAAAGTACAAGAAGATAGGTTTTTAATATTAAAGAAAAAACATGACTCAGATGATTTTGTAAAAGAAGATGCAAAATATAAAGTAATAGCAATATCAAATGAAGCGCCTAACTTTTTAAAAGAATCTAAGAAAAGTAAAGGTATAATGGAAACCAACTTTTTAGCATCTGGTTTTCCACAAAAAGAAGGTACTTTTGTAGATATTGGTGCTACTGAATTTGAAGAAGAAACTTTTGGAGCTGGTGAAAACAGTAATCCTGAAATTATATCAAAATCAGATTTATATATAAGATTTAGAGCTGGTAGTAATTTATCTAAATATTACGAGGTTGTCAGCTTTGCTAAGGTTTCAAACCCAGATAGATATAGAATTACTATAGATAAAGTTTTTAAAGAGGATGTTAGCTTTGCTGGAACAGCTGGTTCACCTGTATCTGGTTTAAAACTAGAAATAGCACAACAAGTAATAGAAAACAAACCCGAGTTTACGGGTAGATTTTTTGTTAAGGTATATAAAGACCAAACTTTACAAAATAACATACTTAGTAAAATTAACCAACAAACAAGTTATGGTATTGTTGCTAAAGAAAAAATGTTTGTAATAAAAAACAAAAGCAATAGTAAAAGCTGGTGGAGAGATGCTAACAAGGGTAATGGTGATGTAAATGCTGGTTGGTTTTTTGACAATAACAATACTTATAATAATCATGACACTGGTGGTGGAAGTTTAGATCCTACAAAAAGAAGAGAAGGTAAAATAATTGGAGGTATAAACTCTGGTTACGGTATACAGGCTGGTAGAAAAACAATATCAATAGCTTATCATTGGTTTGGAGGTAAAGATAGAGATGGTTGGAGAGCTAAATGGAATCAGTTTCCTAGTGATGATGATGATCAGCAATATAAAGATTTTGTTAGTGCTTTAGAAAATGATGGTATGAAGTTTAGGTTGACTGATGACCCAACTAACACTGTTTATGAAATAAAAAAACATTTAAGAACTCATTTAGTTGCTTATGATCAATCTAGGGTAAAAATAGGTAAGTTCGCTAGTATGAGAGTTATAAGATGGACTTTAGCTTTAGACAAACCTATAAAATGGTCACCAGAAACAAATGTAACAGGAATAATAAACAATAAAAGTAATGGTACTGGTTTTGAGTTTTTAACTCCTTATAACGATGATAAAGAGTTTACTACAGATAATCCAGCTATATGGGAAACAGAACCATTAGAAGATATAGGTTTAGATTTATATTATGAAGCTAGTAATGCATACCCTATTAGTCAACATGGTAACATGCATACTTTAAACTGGCATAATTGTTATTCTTTTGGTAATGGTGTAGAGTCAAATAGAATAAGAGATGATTTTAACGCTGTTCAAATAGATAAAGGGCCTAAGGTTTCAACTATATTAGCAGAACAATATAAGCAAGAGGTAAAAAAGACAGGTTTAATATTTTCAGGTATATTTAATTCTACATCTGGAATAAACAGAACAAATCAATTTATAATAGCTAATCCAATAACTAAAGATTTAAATCCATATTATGGTAGTATACAAAAATTGTATTCTAGAACTAGAGATGGTGATTTAATTACTTTATGTGAAGATAAATCTTTAAAAATACTAGCTGATAAAGACGCTTTATATAATGCTGACGGTAACGCTAATTTAACATCTGTAAATAGAGTGTTAGGCCAAGCAATACCTTATGTAGGAGAGTTTGGTATAAGTAAAAACCCTGAATCTTTTGTTCAATATGGTTTTAGATCTTATTGGGCTGACAAAAACAGAGGTGTTGTTTTAAGGTTATCAAATGACGGTTTAGAAGAAATATCTGATAAAGGTATGTCAGATTTTTTTAGCGATAACCTAGCTGTGGCAACAAGCGTTGTTGGTAGTTATGATAATGACAAAGGTTTATATCACGTAACTTTAAACAATAATACGGTTAGTTATAAAGAAAACGTTAGAGGTTGGACCACTAGATGTTCTTTTATACAAGAAAGTGGTGTGAGCTTAAACAATAAGTTTTATACATTTAAGGACGGTAACTTATGGGTTCATTATTCAAACGATTTAAGAAATAATTTTTATGGTGTTCAATATAACTCTACTATAAAGTTATTAATAAACGATGCTCCAAGTTCTATTAAATCTTTCACAGCTTTAAACTATGAAGGTTCACAAGCTGTTCAATATACTTATGATATAGATCCTAACGACGGAGAGACTGATTCACAAGTAAAAACAAAAAACGGTTGGTTTGTTAACAGTATTACCACAGATCAACAAACTGGTTCTATAAAAGAATTTAAAAACAAAGAAGGTAAATGGTTTAACTATATAAAAGGAGAGGCTACAACGTTGTCTAATTTAGACACAAAAGAGTTTTCTGTACAAGGTATAGGTAATCCTTCTGTTGTTGGATCACTAGTACCACAATATGTAATAACGGTTTCAGACACTGGAGATCAAGATTAAAATATAAAAAATGCCAAACAACTATACAGTATCATCACTTGAAACACCTACAGGAATAATAGAGACGCCAGGAGATAACGTTAGTAACTCAACGCCTACGTATATATTAACCTTAACGCCTGATGCTGGTTATTCTATAACTCATAGTAATTTTTCAGCTAGTTCATTACCAAGTCAAATAAGTAGTGTTACGTTTGCTCAAAATGGAGAGCTTGTTGTAGCTACTGCAAATTTTGCTACAAATTTTATAATGCCAGCTAATAATGTAAACTTATTAATAGATATTGATGGTTCTGCACAGTTAAAAAATTACACAATAGCAGGCGTGTATAGCACGACAGAAACAAACACAACTAGTAGTAGCGTTAGCAATGTTGCTTATAATAATAATGGAAATTATACAACTTCAGAATTAATGTTTACTAAAACTTTTACCGCAAGCTCTGCTACAGGAACTGGTTTTAGTGGTTATTACTTTGAACAAGAGCCTTACATAAACTTTAGTAGTATGGATCTTTTTGGTGATTCAAGCAATTATACTGTTACAACATCAAAAACATACTCTTCAGGAAAACTTACATCTAAAACTTTTAACATATCTTACACTTATCCTGCTAAAAATGTATCAGGTGACTCTATATCTTTTATAGCTAAGGCTGTAAAAATATACACTGAACCTTTAGAGATAAAAAGTTACAGTATTGTTAAAAACAACTTAAGTAAGTTTGGTGAAACTAGAGCATTAAGAGTATACGGTGCGCCTGGTTCTAAATTTGATTTAACAATAACAAAAACAAGTGGAGATACATACGACTTTACATCGGATACTTTTACATCGTCTTCTACATTAGATGACGATAGAACAATACCTGATGTTGGCTACTATGATTATGATATAATATTCCCTGGTGGTTTAGCTGCTGATAACTCAATAACACAAGATACAAATTATACTTTTGTTATAGCGGCAGGCACAAACACAGCTTTAAGTTTGCAATCTCCGTTACAGTCCACGTTTGATATAAAACAACTACTAGACAAATCAATTACTATAAGCGTCTCTGATAGTGGAAGCACAGGGTATACTATATCAACTTTTGCTCCTATAATAGGTTCTGTTGGAGAACAAGATCCAGTTTTAGAATTTAACAATATATTTACAATTGCTTATAGTAGCGCTATAACTATAACATCTCAACCAACTATTAGTAACCTTGTCTCAACTCCTTCTGATCCAGGTAATACTGATGTTGCTTTTTCAGATATAAGTTTAGCTCAAGGAGCTACAAACACGGTAAACTTAACTATACCTAAAAGTTATGTTTATGAAATAGGAGAAAGCAATGTAGCTTATAATTTAGATATAGCTAGTTTTATAAGTGTAGCTACAAATACTCAACCGGTTGCAACTGCTCAAACTAGATCAGCTATTAGTGCTGTAGGTAAAAGTTTAACACTTGCTGGTACAGACGCTGAAAACTCACCGCTTACTTTTGCTATAGCTAGTAACCCTAGTAACGGTACATTAAGCAACTTTAATTCAAATAATGGTTTTGTAGTGTATACATCTAACTCTGGTTATACAGGATCTGATTCGTTTACGTTTACCGTTAACGATGGTGCTTTAACAAGCACGGCTGCTACAGTAACATTAAATGTTGCAGCACAAGCTATAGCACCAACATCTACAGAGACTTTCTCTTACAGAGAAGGTTCTGGCTCTTACACAACAAGTATAGGCGCTTGGGCTGGTGCAACTACATACACTAATTTAACGGCTGGTAGTAGCACGGTAACAATACTTGTTGAAGGTTGGTCGCTAGATAGTATACATGGAGGTTATCCAAACTATGTTGATGGTTTTGAAGATTTCGATGTTGTTTATGAATTTAAGTATGGTAATACATTGTTAAACTCTGGTGCTTTATTTATAAATCAAACAACTTCTAATGTTGGATCTTATGGTGCTGATTTAGATTTTGATTCAAGAAATATATCTATACCAAATAGTCATAATAGTGGTAATGGATTAATATCTGGTGGAGCTTATACGTTAAACGTTAAATTAACATACAATAATAATTAATTATGCCTTCATTAACATTAACATTTGCAAATAAAATAAACGACTCACTACAGGTTGGAGACACTTTGTATTATACAAATAACGGTACTGATGTTATTGAAATGGGTGTAGTTACATCGCCTTTGTCAACAACACAAATACAATTAACAGTTGCTAGCACTTTAGTTTTACCTACAACTAATAGTTTTATATTGTTTAGTAAAGACAATAAAGCTAACTTATCTAGTTTAGTAGGTTATTTTGCAGAAGTAGAATTAACAAACGATTCTACATCAGCAGCAGAACTGTTTACGGTTAGTGCAGAGATGGTAGAAAGTAGTAAATAACACGAAAAAAGTGTAATAATATAATAATAAACAACACATTATGGATCCAATATCAATGGGTGTAAGTGCGTTAGGATCTATTGCCGGTGGAATGATAGGAAGCGGCAAGCGAAAAAGAGAGCAAAGACAAGCTCAAGCTGAGTTTGATAGAAACAAAGCTAGATATGAATCTCTTGATACATCTAACCAGTACACTAATTTAGAAAACACATACGAAGACTTAACGGTAAACACTCAGGCTGCTGATTTTGCAGCTCAAAAACAACAACAGGTATTAGCAAATACTATGAGTGGTATGCAAGGTGCTGCTGGAGGCGGAGGTGTTGCTGCTTTAGCACAAGCTATGGCTAATCAACAATCAGCTAATATGCAAGCTGCATCATCTGATATAGCTAGGCAAGAGTCTAGCAATCAAGCTGCACAAGCTCAAATGGCTGGGAGCTTGCAAATGGCTGAAAGAGTTGGTGCTGAAAAATCTAGAGCTGCTGAACTAGATAAAACAGAAACATTGCTAGGTATGTCACAACAAAGGCTTGGCGCTGCAAATGCGGCTAGACAAGCTGCAACACAGAGTATAATAGGTGGTGTTACAGGAGTAGCAACTTTAGCCGCTCAAAGTAGTGAAGGTGTTCAGGATTTGTTTAGTAATATGAACCTAAGCTAATAATATAATTATGGGAAATCAATCATTAATAAGAGGCGCTGCACTTGCCGCTCCAAAATTCAACGATATAGGGGCTGTAGCAAAACAAGCGGTTTCAGGTATTAGCGAATATTATTTAGCTAGAGCCGCTGAAAAAAGACAAGAAGAAAGGTTACAAAAAGCTAAAGTAGAAACATATTTAAATAATATGCCTGCTGGTATAGAGCTTAGTAAAATACCACCTGCTCAACAAGAAAACGTAGCTAATTGGAGCAAACAAATGAAGTTTGAATACGCTGAAGCAGCTAAAGTTTTACCTACACTAGAAGCGGGGTCAGAAGCTTATGTTGAAACAATGAGCAAAATGACTAATATAAAAAATGCTTTTGTTAATTTAAACAACAATTTAGAAACTTTTAAAGCTAATAAAACAGAGTATTTAAAAAGTAGTTCTTCAGGAGCGTTATCTAAAGGTAATAACTCTAAACAAGGTAACATATTAGCTAACATCTACACGGATGAGTCAGACATGATTTTTGATGCAAATGGTAATATGGCTTTTCAATCTGGTGATCAAGTTTTAAATATTAACGATATTCCCGATTATTTTAATAAAGATTTTAAAAGTGCTGATACACTTATAAATATAAACTCAGATATATACAACGCGGGTCAAAAATTAGATCCTACTATGTCTAATATGTATAGACAGAAAATATTAAATATGATAAGACAAGGTGGTAGAGAAACCACGTTGTCACTAGCTACAGATGATTTAATACAAGAAGGAGGTTTAGGTATTGTAGATGAAGATTTGTTATACAACCCTGAAAGACAAGAAGAGTTAGAAAAAGTAGTTGTAGATAATTACATGAATATATTAAATAGCTCTGCTAACTCTGGTTACAATAAAAAACAAGCGGCTATTAAAAAATCACAAAAATCAACTTCTTCTACAGCTTATAAATATGGTCAATCAACTAGAGATGATTTACAAATATATTCTCAACCAACTAAAACTGCTTATGCAAGTTTAAAATCAGAAATAGATAAGATAGATAACATGACTTTATTACCACAAGACGCTAAAACAGGTGGTAATAAAATTCAAAGAAAAGTTGATGCTATAAATGAAGTAATGAAAAGCACAAACTCTAGCTTTGAACCTTTAGTAGAACAAGATGGTGTTATATACGTTCCTGACGAAGAAGGTAATGGAACAGCTATAGATTTATCTACTAACGAAAGTTTAATAGATTTTATATTAAATAATATTGGAGACGGTATTGGTGATGACGCTAAAATGGTTTTAAGACAACAATTAAAAGGTTTAAAACCCAACGTTAAACTAACTGGTGATCCGAATAAACTTTAACTATGTTTGAAAAATTAGTAAGGGATCTTTATAGTAAATACGCACCAGATGTAGATGTTGAAGAAAAGTTAAAATATATTTCTCAATCAGATTATTCTGTTGATGGTTTTATGAATGATTTTTATGCTAAATATGCTCCAGATCAAGTTTTAGATAACGAAAAAAAAGAAGTTATTTACGAATCATATTTTCCAGAGCAATTTAAAAAGATTTCTGAAAAACAAGAAAAAGAAAACAATTTAGAACAAAGATCAAACACTTGGTTAGAAAATTTAGTTGGGCAAGAAGAAGGTAAAAGCTATAGTTTATTTGATAAAGAAAAAAATTATGGTGAGGACCCTGGTCTTCTTTCGTTTTTTCCAAACATTTTTAATACAGCTGTAGATATGATGAGTGATTGGTATAAAGATGGTACAGCTTCATGGTCTCAATCTGAATTAGTTCAACCTTATCAAGATATAATGCAAGCACCAGACAAAATGTCTTCAGAGGATTTGCAGAAAATTATAGAATTAGGAAAAAAAGTGTCTGAACAGCCTTTAAGTAAAGAGCTACAAGAGTTTCAACCTAGGTTTTTAGAGCTGTTAAAAGAAAATCCAGACAATAGTTTAAAAGCTTATCTTCAGGCTTTTGCTGAAAACCCTAGCGCAACAATGAGTATGTTTGCTCAAAGTACAGCTCTTCAAGGTTTTACATTATTCAATAGTAGTGATGCAAAGGTAAACGCTTTAAAATATGCTGGAACAACAATGACCGGTGCTTTTACCGTTGGTCAACTAGGGCCTCAAGCTGGATTGCCTGAAGAGATAGTAACTATTCCAGTGGCTGGTATAGCTGGAGTAATGGGTGGTGTTTCTAGAACAATGGAAGAATCTTTTACTTTAATGGATTTAGCTTTAGAAGATATAGGTCAAGAAAAATATCTTAAAATGAGCGATAAAGAAAAAGAACAAGCTCTTAGAAATGTATTTGAAAATAAAGAAAAGTTTGATGACATAAAAAGTAAAGCTATAGCAAGAGGTAAAACAATATCTTATTTTGACACAGCGGCTGGACTTTTAGTACCAGGTTTTGGTAAAAGTATAGGAAAAGGCATGGCTTTAAGTAGAGCTAGTAAAATGACCAATGTTGCTAGAACTTTTGGAACCGCAACTTTAGAAACCGGTATGGGTATGGCTAGTGAATACTTTGGACAAAAAGCAGCTGGTCAAGAAACTGACATGTTTGAAATATATGCGGAAGGCTTTACAGATAAAGTTTTTACAATTTATGATTTGGCACAAAGTGGAATGAAAACCCCTAAGTACAGTATAAATGGTAAGCCTATGAATGGCAAGCAGTTTTCAGAAACTTTAAAACTAATGGATGACGAAGCTTACTCTGGTGCTATTATAAAAATTGAAAATAGTCCTGTTGCTCAGCAAATAGTAGACAATAGAACAGAAAATATAGCTTTAGATCAGAAAGTAAATAGTAAAATATCTAATCCTGTTGATAGAGCTAAAATGATGAAGCTAGAAAAACAATATAAAAAACTAGCTAAAAACGATACAGAGTCTGGTAAAAAACAGAAAGCTAAAATTAAAGAACAGATTGATGCTATAGAAACTAAATATGAAAATTCTAAAATAGATGTTACTATTGAAAACAGAAAAAAAGCTGTAGCGTTAGCTATAGACAATAAGTTTGAAAAACAATTTAATAAAAACTTAAAAAGTGTACAAGATTTTGCTGATCAAAAAGGTTTAGATATAGATATAAGCGAAAATGAAGATACTTATTTTCAAAAAATAG